>Ga0207428_10000073_pt1 | contig 141438 bp, 163 predicted proteins | sample RhiMethybrSRZTD1_FD_187600 | JGI IMG/M metagenome (GOLD analysis project Ga0207428, IMG submission 187600) | Populus rhizosphere microbial communities from Tennessee, USA - Rhizosphere MetaG P. TD hybrid SRZTD1 (SPAdes) (version 3) | ecosystem: Host-associated > Plants > Roots > Rhizosphere >... | reverse complement strand
ATAAAATGTAAAGGGCCCAGTAGTGGATATAAAGACCCCCTAGCGGATACTAATTATCCGTACATAAATTTGTAAAATAAAAAATAATTTTATTATTGATACCAATTTTGAATACTGATTGTGTTCAAAAAATCATATTATGTCAATTTCTTACTGAAAAGTTTTAATAGAATAGAGGTCATGGTGGGATTTGGACCCACGGCCTAAGGTTTACAAAACCTTCGCTCTAACCAGGCTGAGCTACATGACCAGACGGCAAAGTTAAATTTTTTATCACATAATTATAATTATGTCCTGTATAAAGATAATTTATTCTTGAAGTTTGGGGCCCAAAGGACTTTAACCCTTCATGTAGTGGGTCGAATAGAGAAAATCAAGTTACAATAAGTTATTACTTAGAACCATAAAATAGTGTCTTTTTATTCTGAAATTTATCATATCATATATAAGCAAAATTGCTAGCTGTTTAGGAAGAGATCTTTGGTAGAAGCCAGCGTAGATATTGGTAAAGTTTTCCTCGACGGACTCATCGGTAATGTAGTTTATGCGTTAGAAATCATAATAACAATAATTATTCTAGCAATAATAGTCATTACTCTCTTTAACCTTCTCAAGGTAACTATTTCAAGCCTAAGGAAGAGAGAAGGACAAGCTCGTTTACGCATAGACGAGACAGTATCACGACTACTGCGAGGATTGTTAATATCTCTTGATATCTTGGTTGCTACAGATATTTTGAAGACTATTTTGGTTCCTTCGATAGAGCAACTTGCAATACTTATAATTATCGTAGTTGTTAGAGTTTTGCTGACTATTTCACTGTCAAAAGAAATTGAGAGACAAGAAACACATTCGAAGTAATTTCCATACTATTTTAAACTCGGTAGATATTGAGAAATGTATTTCAATGTTTAAATTAATATAATCTAGAAAAATGGCATGGGAAGGTATCTCGTTGTCGTTACAATAGAAAATAAAGAGCAAGTAGGCGATCCGGAAGGTGAAACAATCAAAAAGGATCTTATTTTCAGAAGTGGATATTCAAATGTTGAGTCAGTTAGATCCGCCAAGTGCTATAATATAATTATCAATACAAAAACAGAAAATGAGGCCAAAAAAGAAGTAACAAAACTATGCGATGAACTAAGAATTTATAATCCTATTGTAAGCAATTGCTCAATCGGACCAATTACAAAATTGAACCAGTAATTCAGAGACTAATATTACCAAATAGTACGCCAAAATAATTTGATGTAACTCTACATTCTTTCCAGAGGAGTAATACCGACTAGAGACAGATTCATTTTAAGCATTAAACGTATAGCTTCAACCAAGGAAATTCTTGCGTTGGATATTTCGGCGTTACTCTCTTTCAATATTGGTAGTTTTTCATAAAATAAGTTAAACATTGTTGCAAGCTCATAGGCATACTGTGCAATAAGCTTTGGTTCCATATTCTTGGTCGTATTCTCTAGAATAATTGCAAATTTTGAAAGATGTTTTATTATGCGATATTCAATTCTGTTCGAAAGGCACGTTACATTTCCATTAAATGATTTCGCACTAGACTTCTCTATCAACCGGCAACATCGAGCATACGCATATTGCAAATATGGCCCAGAATTTCCGTCTAAACTTAATGAATCAATCATGTCAAATTTTATTTCCTTTTCTAGATCGTTCTTAATGAGACTATATCTCATGGCAGATATTGCTATTTCTTCTGAGGTTTTTTCAAGATCATCTCCGGTAATTTCTGGATTTCGTTTTATAATTTCTTCCCTAGCTTTACTATATAAAGTATCAAGGACAAAATCAGCATCTACATAAATTCCCTTTCTTCCGGACATTTGCACAGTCTTTTCATTTTCTACATTTATACCCAAGTTCTTTGAGGTTCTACTTGATAGTAATACAGGACCGTATGCAAAATGTAAATATTTATTTGATTTTGATGTAAATTTACTTAAGATTTCCTTGATTATTTTTTGTAATCTTGTTTGCCTGCTGTCAATTACAGTTATAGAATACTCACCAGGGAAAAATATCGGGTGAGTGACGTTTATTGAATCGCCAGTTGTGGTAACCCACAAATCTGTATCGTCCCATTGCTTCATAAAAAGTCGATATTTGAATGGATCCTCAATTGTTCCGACTTTTAGTAATGCATAAGGAATATCCTTTGCTATATATGTTGCAGTCTTGTCACTCCTCACGATAATTTTGGTTCCCTCGTCAACAGATTCAAAAATCCAACATCCCACATTCTCGCCTTTAGTTTCTTTCTTTATTATTTTTTCATCTCGTAAAATTTCAAATGTTTTTTTCCATAAATATGAATTTATTATATGTGATTCAAAATTGAGTAAATCGTATCGAGCCCTGATTCTCCAACATGTTGCCAGCTGATCTTTCAGTACTTTAGATGTGATTTCGGACGCAAATGAACTTACCTCAGGATCACCTGATTCTAATTTTATTAACAACGATTTTCTTTTTTCAACCAATGATTGATCCTTTTCATACATTTCATTTACCTTTACATAAATATCGTTACCACAATAGTGATCAAACTTTATGTTCTTGTCAGGCGGTGTCACTGGAAATTTTAAATATAAAAAACCAACCAGAATATCAGCGACTTGCAGGCCAGAATCATCTACATAATTCAGAACCGTAACATCATGGTTAGTTTTCTTTAATATTCTATACAAGGTATCTCCTATTACGACATTTCTCAGGTGTCCTACATGCAATGCTTTATTCGGATTAACACTCGTATGTTCAACAATCACTTTTCTCTGCTTACCTATATCAAGGTAAGAAAGATTATTTTCCAAAATATTAGATATTGTTTCTTTTCCAATTAGGTTAAAGTTTGCCTTAAAATTGATGTATCCACTTTCATGTGCTATCACTGACGAAATATAGGATCCTGACTCTAGTTGTTTACTTTCAGAATAATTAGGATATTGTTCAACTAACATTGAGGCAATTTCATACGGTGATTTTTGTAATTCCTTTGTCAGCAAAAATGCAACATTGCAACTTAGATCGCCAAAATCTTCTTTGGCTGGTTCTGTGATACTGTAAGATTCATTTCTAATATCTAATTTCCCAAGTGCAAACTTTATGACCTCATTTGCTTCACCAATAAATTTCTTAAAACTCATTTTTTATCTTAAATAATTTAGACTGACATAATCAATTGCATCACACAATCCCACCCCTTCCTTGCCATTTACAACATGATCTGCATGAACCTTAACTGCATCATCTGAATGTCCTAATGCAATACTCAACCCACTAATACCAAAAACCGAAATGTCGGTTTCACTGTCACCAATCGCAACAACTTCCTTTGGTTCGACATTTATGAACTTTAATGCAACGTCTAACCCTTTTGCCTTATTGACGCCTAACTCGTTGATATGAAATGCATATTTACTATCTACTATATCTAGGTCTAATTTGTTCTCTCTTAGTATTTTTATCCCCTCCTTTATATCAAAAGTCCTTTGCAAAACAACTTCGGACATTCTTGGAAACACTGGTTTAATATCTACATTAGATAAACATTGTCTTAAAATTTCATATCCTTTTAAGCACAATTCCTTATTTCCAAGAATAGTATGGTCAGAAGGCCCGTTAGAAACAACCCCGCCATTCTCCCCTACTGCTACTCTGGTGATACCCAAAAACACTGACAAAATGTATGCCTCAATCGAGGAACGACCTGTAACAAAAAATACCCTGTACCCTATTTTTTCAAGAAACCTCATTTTTGAAACCGCAGGTAGATAGATCATTCCACTTCCATTTTCGGTTAAAGTTCCATCGATATCTATTGCAAATGCTTTAATGCTCAGATCTTTGCTCGACAACGGCATTTTACTGAATAATTCTGTAAAGTTTTGCGTATCATTAACTTTACTAAAGTGTTTTTAAACTATAATACATTCTGAATTCGGCCTTGGAATATGAACCGTTACGTAATTGCACTTACGATTAAATATTTCATTTTTGCAATACCGGTTGGGGTCCGTGGCCCAGTCAGGAAAGGGTGCTGATTTTCGAGCATAAGCCTCCGGAGCCAGAGTTCATGGGATCGAAGCCCATCGGACCCGTGTTTCTAGTAGTTCTCTTATTGGATTCAGAGCATGAATAAAATGAATATGGAAAAAAAGCAAGATCAAGAGAAAGACAAAGAGAAAGAGAAAGAACTAACACAGGAATGGAATGACGATAAACAGAGACAAAAAGGTACTTTTCATATACAGATCACACGCGACTTCTTCACACGATAAACACTATTTCTGAAAAGACTATATTGCTTTACGAGGTAGTATTTTGGATAATGGAATCCGAGGTATTTTCCTGTGGTACTCCTACAGTTTCACTCTTAATATTACTTATTTCAGCTTCGCAAAATTTTGGGCAAGACCGGGAATGTCCTTCGTAAGCTCAAGTATAAAATGGTCGCTTAAGTAATACCTTGGAAACCCTTCTTCCCCTAATACCAGAAACTTTTGGACATTTTGTTTATGCATCTCTTTAATAAAGTCTCCTGGTTGGGCATTTGCCTACTCTGGAATAAAGATAGTAACAACAACTAGTGCCACGGTAGTGTAAGAAACATCATTTTCATTTCTTATCCACTAGTGTACTTGGGAGCTTATTATCCATTGTTATATCAAGTCTCTCTCTTTGTAAGCACTCTGCACGTTAAATCCTCATATATCTAATTCGATCTTTGAATATAGAACAAACACTGTTTCAAGAAATTGAGGAATCGCAAAGGTGACTCGATATAGAAAAAGATGACAGTACTTACAAAATAGATCATAAACTTTATTAAATTATGCATCGATGTAGAAAGATGATTAGGCAAATTCGCTAATATTTTGATATTTATTGTTGGCCCATTGTTTCTAGTCTTAAGCCTAATTGTATTTCAATACTCAGAAGTTAAGGGTGTAAAGTTTGATCCTGTTCCATTTGATAATATACCAAGAGCTAAAATTAATTCAAATAATGGGCAATACAAAATAGGAGTTGATTTTTCAAAAGATTTCGGAGATGAACCAGTTATCATGAAAGATAATCATTCCAGGTCTGCCAAAAATATGGTATTGAATGTGCATGACAATGGAATATCTCTCGAATTAGAATGTGATAGCAACGATATTTGTGGGACTAGTTTAGCTCCTGCATATGTCAAGATATATTTAGTCAACAATGATATTAGCTACGAACAAATCTTCAATAATTCCATTCCAAATATGGAACTAGCACACCATAATTGTGGTACCCAATCGATAGAAAATTGTGCAAATATTGATTTCTCAATACCCAGTAATGTAACAGGGCAAAATTATAGTATTGTATTGGATATGTCTTTTGATGAAGCACAGTGGGTATTTATTAATCCTGTTGAGATATTAAAATAATGATCTAATATCACGACAGAAACTCGAGTAAAGTCTAAAGCTTAGCCACACAAAATACAAGTGAGTCTGTTCATAGAACTACCAGAAATATCATTCCCAAAAGTCCCGTAATTCCCTAGGCATACGTAGAATATCATTGGAAATCCTTATATGAGTAAAAAATTGATTCGATCACACTGATATGAGTACTGATTTGGTAGTGTTACGTGATTATGATAATCAATTAATGAATCGGAGAGAACTCCAGGTCATTTTTAGAAATGTACCGGGGAATATTAATAAAAAAGAAGCAATTCAAACAATATCCAAAGCAAATAAAGTTGATTCAAAGTCAATTATTCCAATAGAAATCAAATGCAACAAAGGAAGCACAGATGTTAATGCCTTTTTTCATATTTACAAAGATGAAAATATCGCTAAGGAAACTTTACCACAATACATATCATTGAGACTTTTAGAAAAGGCGGAAAGAAAGAGAATCATTGACGAAGCAAAGGCTGTAAAACTCAAAGAAAAACAACAAACTTCAGAAAAGGGGAAATCAAAGAGATAGTCGAGGAATAAAATTATGGTAGAAAAAAAGAAAGATCCAAAATTTCAAATATATTCATTCTATGATATTTCTGGTGACAAGCTAACTCGGAAAAAGAGGGATTGTCCTAGATGTGGAAAGGGCGTTTTCATGGCAGAACACAAGGATAGAAATACTTGCGGTAAATGTGGATTTACTGAATTCAAACAAAAGACAAATTAGAACTCCATTCACTTACTCAATTTCGGATATGGTTAAGTTTACTCGTTTTAATGGGAACATATTCTTAATTTAGGAAATCATCTTCGCTGACTATATCTAATATATCATAGAACTCACAGGTGCATCTTTTGTCCAGTATTTGATATAAATTTGGTGATATATTCTCATCGCCATTAATAAATTTCCTAATTGGAAATCTGTTATCACATAGAATTATTAGTTCAAATTTTTTTTGAGTCTTCAGTTCGGACTGCATTTGATAAATGAATTTCCAACTCTTGTATTTCTTATTGTAAGATTCGACAATTCTGATTCCTGAATCATCGATTAATTTTAGATCGGATGATTTTAGACTATCCTCGCATGTGACAAGTGTTCTGACTTTCTTTATGTAATCAGGTGTTGCCTTGGGTAAAATTGGAAGCCTCTCTTTTATATTGAATATGAGTCCGTTGGATCGAATTGAAAATCCAAGTTTGAAACTAATTAATTTTGAATTCTTAATTGTTACATAAAATGGTCTTCCATTACCGAGGACCAAACTTACAGGTTCCTCCTTGCCGATTGGCCAAAAAATAATGGAGTTAGAATGAAAAAGAGTCATCAATTTTTTTCTCAAAATGTTTTCAATATGACGTTGATTTATTTCTAAAGAATCTTCGTTATCAGAATTATTACATATGGATCGAAATCTTTTTGGTTTCTGGTATCGTCCGCTTAGGATAACTGTACTTGAATTCACAGATACAGTGGTTTCAAATTTTTTACCGATTTGTAGGTTGACAGTGACGTCAGGAGAATTCAAATCAATTTTTTTATTCGAAAGTTTACCAAAATTTTTTCTAATTTCACGTAAAAGACTTGCTTTGATATTTTGTTTTCCTCTAATCTTGAATCTAGATCTAAACCTATCTTCATTGTCATAAAAACTGTGATCTAATGTCAATCCAATTAAGAAAGTATCGTATTGGTACTCTCTTGTCGCTTGAATAATTTTGTAAGTTATTTTGTATATCTGGTTTTCTATTCCATGACATATTTCACAATCCTCAACTATTTTTTTGAGACGATTGTTTTTAATATATTGTCTTTTTAAGCACCAATTGCATAAGTTGTATCCAAAATTACTTTTCAATTAAGCGTATCTATTTATCCTATTCCCAATCGTCTAAGCATACCTTGCATTTGTCTACCCTTGCTTTGTTTTATCATGCTTTTTGAATTATTAAAATTCTTTATGAGGTCCTTGACATCATGTTCTGCTACACCAGAGCCTCTTGCTATTCTCTTTCGTCGTGAATCATTTATTACCTCAGGATTCTTTTTCTCCTCCTTTGTCATCGACTGGATAATATACCGCCATTTCTCCAATTTCCCTTGAATCACATCCAATTGATCTTCCTTAACTACCCCTGACAAACCTGGTAGATTATCAATAATGTTTCTAAATCCCATTTTTCCAACGCTTTCCATCTGCGAATAAAAGTCTTCTATTGTCATTTTACCGCTTAATACCCGTTTAGACTGATTTTCGTCTGCCTGTAATTCTAAATCTTTAGCTAAATCCAAAATTGCTTTTATGTCTCCCATCCCTAACAACCTTCCCACAAATCTTGTTGGGCTAAACTCTTCAAGATCATCAATCCTTTCACCATTACCAATAAAGAAAATTTTTGCACCCGTTACTGCAGAAGCCGCCAATGCCCCGCCCCCTTTTGCAGTTCCATCAAGCTTTGTTATAATGATACCTCCCACCGGAACCGTATCATGGAATGACTTTGCCTGACTATATGCCTGTTGACCTATTGTTCCATCAATTACTAATAGAATCAAATCCGGTTTTGAAATATTATACATGTTTTTCATTTCTTCTAAAAGTTCTGTTTCATCTTTGTGTCTGCCAGCAGTATCAATTATTACTACATCGGCTCTTGCATTTCTAAAATAACTAATTCCATTCTTAACTATTGAAGTAGCATCTTTAGTAGATTCGTCTCCAAATACATCAACATTAATTTTAACGCAATTCATCTTAAGTTGGGTAAGCGCACCTGGCCTCCAAGTATCGGCTCCAATAACCCCTACGTGGTATCCGTGTTTTGTCAACCATCTAGCCAGCTTTGCAGTAACTGTTGTTTTTCCACTTCCTTGGATACCAAACATCAAGACAACATTGAGTTTTCCTGGTGAAAATGAAATGACTTGTTTTTCAGGTTGTTTATTTTGTGGAGCTATATCTCCCTTATAACCCATTAATCTGGAAAGCTCATCATATAGGATTGAGACTATGTGATCCTTCCTTGACAATCCCTTAGGAGGAGACTCTTCAAGGGATCTTTTTTTCAAATTCTGAGTTATGCTTAATACCAACCTAACATTGACATCAGATTGAAGAAGTGCTCTTTGTACATCTTTACACAAAGAATCAATTAATTCTTCGTTAACGTCTGATGCTCCCACTAATTTTTTTAAAGCTGCTCCAAGACTCGAGCGAAGATTATCTAACATTTATTTATCTATTAATTCATAATCTGTTATTTCAAATATTCCATTATTTCCATTCCATTTGACCATTCCTTGCTTGATCTGAAATTTTTTCCTGTACAAAGGACAGTCAACAACCATTGTTTCCGCCTCGCCTCCTTCAAAATTTAAGTTAAATCCATACTTCAATGACAATGATTCCAGTTTTTTCACGTTATCGTGATCTAACGTTGTCCCGAGCCATTCCGGACCCAAACCCAATGCTGAAACACCGACGATAACAATTTCAAATTTTTGGTCTATCATATTATGAAGGTAGCTACTTGGATCTAATTTCCATAATGGAGAAAAAACTGACAGTCTCAATTTCTTACAGACTGTTTCAAAATTCCTTTTTTGAAAATTGCTTGATATCCCACCATGAACTATCCCTTGTACACCAAATTCATCTTTAATACTTACAAGAGCGTTTTCAAGAACTAGTACCTCATCGTTTAATTCTGAACTGTTTGATTGAAAGTTTCTTATGGGCAACTCAATAGATTGGGCCAGGATTCCTGTAAAACGAATATTAGGAAAATGAAAGAGTAAACTATCGCTAATCATAGGTATTATGGAAATTAAACATACTACATCATGTCCTCGTTTGTTCATTTCAAAGATAGAGTAGCTACTATCTTTTCCCCCAGAATACAATGATGCTAATTTCAATATAGTAAATTATGCCTATTACCCGAAATAAATTGTAATGATATTTTTCAAGATAACGGAGATTAATCCCGAATACAAAAAAATTTAGGATGAAATGAGTTGTAGGTTTAACCCAGAAAATTAAGTGCGGCTTTCAAATGCATCAAAGCCCCATTCGAATCTCCACCCGTAAAAGCCTTCATGCCTTCATTAAAATGCATCTTAGCCTGATCGGATTCTCCAGAAATAACTTGCTTAGCTGCAGTTAATTCAACTAAAGCTGATGTCTTGTCTCCACTTTCCAGAGATTTGATGGCTTCTAGTATTTTCACCTTTACTAGACAGCTGGGGTCAGCTATTGCGCAATCGTTCCCTGCGAATGCCCCCGTCGCGTTACTTATGTTTGTGCCGGTCATTGTCTGATCAGTCATGTTTTGTGCAGACACAGAGCTCGCTAATAAAAGGATGCAAACCAGAGACGCTGAAGCAAGTGCAACTTTGGACATTTCCATTGATTTTCATATCTCAACAAGGTATTAAAGGATGATATTAAAATACATACTAATTCAAGGGGCTATAGTACGACGGGGCATGTTAAGTTTCCATCCCATGGCTCGGTAATTTCAGTTTTATATAAGATTATGACTGATAAACGCCTTAGTCTCTTACATTCATAAATTAAAATGCAAATACAATCCTTTATTGGAACATTTTTTTAGCACTACGTAAACCCATTGTTTATATGAAAGTAGTAGAAGGGGCTTACGTTTTATTTTTTTATCAGGCAAATAAGAACTGGTTAACTAGGATAGAAAAAAGTAAGAAACTTCACACGCACATAGGAATTATAGATTTTGATCAGATAATAGGACTTGAGTATGGTTCTTCAGTAATTACAGCTAAACAGAAAAAAGTGTACGTGATGGAACCAACAATTTATGATTTTGTGATGAAGTCTGACAGAAAGACTCAGATAGTTTATCCCAAGGATCTGGGATATATTGCAATAAGAACTGGGCTGAAAAGTGGATCTAATGTTCTTGAAATAGGTACCGGAAGTGCATCACTAACTACGTTCTTTGCTAGTCTCGTAGGATCTTCAGGTCACGTTTTTACATATGACGTGAATGAACAATTCATGGAAATCGCAAGAAAGAATCTCAAAAAAGCAGGTATGGAAGAAAATGTTTCGATGTTTAAACATGACATAACGAAGGAGCAACTGGAGCTTTCTGACATTGATATTGCGATAATTGATTTGGGGGATCCTTGGAATGTCTTACAGATTGTTCATAAATGCCTAAAAAACAGTGGCTCTGTAGCAGTAATATGTCCGACTATGAACCAATTAGAAAAAACTTCTAAACAGCTGAATGAAATAGGATTTATAGATATTGAGAGTACAGAACTCATGATACGCAATATCGAAGCGAGAGAGGGAAAAACAAGGCCATCAATGCGAATGATTGGACATACTACATATCTTTTATTCGGTAGAAAGATCGTACAGATATAATTCATCAAATTTGAAATTAACACGCTCTAGATGCATATTATATACTCATAAGCAAAAAACTTCGGTAATAAATCATCATCATCACTGACTAAGAGAACAATGCGATATATTGACAAGGGAGCCCCCCAATAGAAGTTGGTCGGAGCTATTCTTATAAGGAACCGCCATAAACTTGAATATGTTGGCAACTGAAGGTTATTGTGTAAAATGTAAAGCAAAAAGGCCGATTAAGGGCGAGCAACAGGTAACAATGAAAAATGGAAGACCTGCGATTAAGGGGACATGTTCGGTTTGCGGAACCAAGATGTTTAAGATAGGTGGTGGCCCGAGCAAGGCGGTTAAGAAAGGAACGACGAAACCAAAATCTAAGGCAAAACCAAAACCAAAATCTAAGGCAAAACCAAAATCAAAATCTAAGGCAAAACCAAGAAGAAGATAAAATCCTATATTTCTTTTTTATCTTTTTGATTTTAACTGTATCAATATTAATTATATCGGGTTGGCGTTCATGAATGAACTCATTAATTCAAGCTATAATGAAAATTTTTCTTCTACATTATCTAATTTTTGAACGTTCCCACAACTGGTTATAAGTTCGCGTAGCTTACTCCTTGGGACTTCAGATTTTACCAGCTCTCGAGCCATTCGTATTCCGTCATTAATGTCTGTAGTTTTTTCTCCTGCGATTAACGCAATTGCTGCGTTGAGAGATACTATATCTTGTTTTGCGCTAGTAGATTTTCCATATATTGTTTGTAATGTAGTCTTTGCAGAATCCTCTTTTGATTTTACTTGAATCTGTTCTTTTTTTACAACCTTCAAATCCAATAGGTTTGGATCTATATCATGTCTTTCAATTTTACCTGATTTTAGAATAAGCATATTATTTCTTGCGGTATTTGACAACTCATCCATGCCATCCATGGAATGGACAAGAATAATTTTCTTGATATTGGATTTGATCATTGCATTAGATACGAGTTCGAAAAGTTTCGGATCAGATATTCCTATAACTTGAGCAGTAATATTCGTGCAGGGGTTGCATAAGGGTCCAATTATGTTGAAGATCGTCTTAAATCCCAACTGTTTTCTGATCCCAGAAATCCTTTTCAAGTTAGGATGAAATTTAGGTGCAAACAAGAATGAGAACCCAATCATTTCAAGAGTATTAATTAATACTTTTATTGAAGTATCTAAATTAAATCCTATATATTCAAAAAAATCTGCACTGCCAAACATCCCACTCGCAGATCTGTTACCATGTTTTGCAACATTTATCCCAGAAGCAGAGGCCACAATAGACGCAGCGCTGCTTATGTTAAAAGAATTAGCCATATCACCACCAGTACCACAATTGTCAATAAGTGGACCGGTTACATTAGGTGTAATTAGATGAGAATGTCCAATCATAATTTCTCTTATGATTCTTAACTCATCATGACTTACTCCTCTATATGTTATGGCAGTTAAAAATGAGGCAATTGTAGAGTCAGGAATTTCGTCCAAGAAGATTAAATTTATTGCACTTCTAAAATCGCTTTCATCAATATTCTCCTTTGATAAAATTTTTCTTGTTTGTTGTTGTAGATATTCTGTGGACATTATCTATTCAGAATTTCTATGAAATTTTTTAATATATGATAGCCATTTTTCGTTAGCACGGATTCGGGGTGAAATTGAACACCATATATTGGATATTTCTTGTGCTTCAAGCCCATAATCTCAGAATCGTCAAGAGATATTGCCGTTACTTCTAAACAAGTAGGAAAATTTTCTCTGGATGCTACGAGCGAATGATATCTTGTTGCAACAAATGGGTTTGATAGCTTTCCAAATAGTTCATTATCTAAATACTTTATTTTACTTGTCTTTCCATGTCTTACTACGTGTGCATTGATTACCTTGCCACCATAAACATGTACTATTCCCTGATGACCAAGACATACTCCCAATACAGGGATTTTTGGTCCTATGGTTTCAATAATATCTGCGCATATTCCAAAGGATTTCTTATCTGCAGGATGTCCTGGACCCGGTGATAGAACTATTCCATCAGGTTTCATTTTTTTTACATCCTTTAGGCCTATTTTGTTGTTACGAATAACAACTGGTTCTGTAGAAAGTTTACCAAATAACTGGGCAAGATTATAAACGAAGGAATCATAATTGTCAATTATTAAAATCTTTTTCATTTCAAAACACTGTGATGTATAATTTCATCCCGTAACGTTAATTTTTTAACTCTATTGATATTTAATGGTTGTATTTCAATTATAATTAAATTAACTTGCCCTGAGTTTAATCTTGATAGTACAATTCTTGAAACTAGGAATAAGATCAACAACAATCAGTTAATAGTACATTAAATAATCCTTCATTTTCACTAAAAACATTGAGAAATGGTAAAAGTATTCATAAATGGATATGGAAATATAGGTAAGAGACTTGCATCTGCATTTTCTCATGACAAAGAGATTCAATTTGTTGGGATAGGAAAATATTCAATAGATGACAGAGTTGATGAAGCCTTTGCGAAGAAATTTGCGGTCTATGTTCCTGAACAAAAAATATCAGACTTTAGACAAAAGGGTTATGACATTTCTGGTACGATCTCTGATGCAGTTAAAGAATCTGATCTTGTGATAGATGCAGCTAAGGATGGATTTGGTTATACTAATAAAGTAAATTTCTACATACCTATGAATAAGAGTGCAATTTTTCAAGGAGGCGAAGATAGAACGGGCGGAAAAAAAGTTGCTGACATCATTCACAATTCAAGGATCAACTATGATCAGGCAGCAAATCAAAAGTATGTTATCCAGGGTAGCTGTAACGTTTCAGGTATGGGAAGGATAATGCAACCTATGATTGAAAAGTTTGGAGATAAGATTCAAAGATATGACGTTACGTTAATCAGGCGATGGGCAGACTTGGAAGATACAAAAGACGTGAAGGATTCTATAGAGTGGGACAAAAATCCACATCATCAAGATGATGTTAAATCGTTCCTCCCATCAGTAAAACTGTATGTGGAAGCATACAAGGTACCGTCAAGAATGATGCACCTTCATCAAATGACAATTAGATTCAAGAATAAGGTTCCCTATTTTGATTCGCTATCTGATATTTACCATGAGGAATTTGGAGTGGCTGTTCTCGATAAAGCAAAAGGTACAGCAGACATCCGCCTAAAAGCCCGGGAGCTTGGTTTCGAACATGACGATACTAATATGGTTCACATTCATGAGGAGACAATGAGAAAAAGTGATGACACTCTAAAGATTCTTTATTCTGATGACCAAACAGGTATTGTAATTCCTGAAAATCACCTTCTGTTTCAATCAATGATGTTTGGCAGACCGAAGAATATGGCATATGAACATACTGATTCTTTATTTCATATTAGTAAAAAAAGAGATATACTTGAAAAAGAGTTTAACACATAAGATTTTTTAGTCATCCTCTTTATTTTTATTACGTTAGCTAGCGTGTGGGTCACTCGAAAGAGAGGAAACTCCTCCCTCATAACAGGCACTCAAATTAGCGATAATTAGGTGGAGACATCTGGCAACGGAACAGAAAGGAAATCCAGTTGATCAAAATGATGATGATGGTGAATAACCTGAAGATGTCAATACTGGAATGAAACCGCCGACCTGAGTGGAGCAAGGACAAAAAGGGTAAACATTCCTGTATGATCCCAGGTTGACCGCTCAGTGGAATCCCACTTAGAACAAAAGGAGGGTTACGGCTAGCAAACACAATTCATTTTTATCTCTGTGGAATACGTTATTAAAAAAAAGCAACATTAATTGCAATTAAGACAATTGCTTTCCGTCACTAGGAGTGAGGATGATGATTATAGTTATTGAGGAAATTACCAGGTTGAGATGGTTAATTGTTGGATTTCAGGTGATTAGTCGTACTCCCAGCTATACCAACAATTTTGGGTATTCATTTAAAGGCATTAGTAGAACATTTAGGACACGATTGGACCTAAAACAAAATAAAGAATTATTTTCTTGCCTTCCACAAGACGAATACTGACACTGCAGCCATCATGCCTGCAAGGGCTCCAAGCACCTGTAATGGAAATCCGCCCGTAGCAGCTGCAGTACCCTCTGGAGCATTTGCAGTAATATATGCAACTTCGGAATTTCCGTTTTTAGATACGGTTGAAAAGCCAGCAATTTGAATTTGGCCACTTGGTGGAGGAGTACTGGAATGAATAGCGGCATTTGTTCCATCGATTGTTGCCTTTGCATCAGATTCTTTCGCTTCCATAACTCCTTCTCTAAAGCTACTTTCGCCTAAGGAGTAGATAGAAACTACTCGAGCACCACCTAGTTCTTGGAATCCTGAACCCGCTGTTGAAGCTTGGCTGCCTGTTGGATCAAATAAAAAGTGCCAACGCTCCATTGGTGTGCCAATATCATCGAAATTAAATAAAGGGGTTTGGAATAATTCCTTTGCTTGTGATGAATTAACTTGCTGAGCTAACTCAGGATGCGTAACTTGAAGCAAGCTCATTGGATAGTTAATGCTCATATTACCAATGCTCATATTACCAACGTTAGGTATTTGTAGTTCAAGCGGTCTTGTAGTGTGAAATCCTCTCCAATCCAAATCAACCAAAGACGCACCTGCTGTATTGTTGCTTGGGAGAGTGAATCCACTTATACTTGGAGTAAATACAACCTTGTATGACATTATCAGCCTATCGGCACTTCCCTTCAACGTTCCAACATAATCAATGGTAGCGTTATCAATGCGTATCGGGCTTTGTTTTTCAGTCGAGATATCCTTATTTATCCCAGAGATGAGTTCTGCCATTCCCGGAGTGGAACTATTTGCCTTAAATCTTACGGTCTGATCAACATTAGCGTATTTTTTTGCTAGCTCACTTCCTGCTGGAAATTGCAACGTTATAAACCGGCTTGCAGTAAAAACTGGTTCAGCTTGATTTAGTTGTGGAGACAAAACAGTTGTCATTTGAACAGCATAAACATTCGAACTAATTGAAGTAACTGTGAATGTTATCAATAAGATCACAATAATGAATCTGAAACTATTCACAGGGTAGAGACTGATTCAACCGTTTATAATCTTTATCGAATATATCATTTTTTGCTGACTCGATTGATATAACTAAGTTACTAATGTAAGTCACCTACGTCTATAAATATATCATATCCATTAAGCAAAATTTAAAAATGCTGAAAAAGCTACAAGTGTTCCCTTATCTTGATTACACTATTAGCAGGTGGAACGGGATCCGTAAAAATAGCTAGAGGATTATCGAAGACAGTGGATGATTTGATTGTGATTCCAAATATTGCAGACAATATATGGCTTCATGGATTATACATTTGCCCTGATATTGATACCATTACTTACGGGCTAGCGGGTATTTTGGATAAAGGAATGGGATGGGGCGTAAAAGACGATACATTTGTGTTTATGGAACAGATGAAAAAACTCGGACAGGACCATTGGTTTAGAATCGGTGACAAGGATCTTGCTCTACATTTAGTCAGAACTAACTTCTTAAACGAGGGAAAATCACTTTCATGGGTTACAGAATGGTTACGAAAAAAATTCTCCATATCATCTACTATTATGCCTGCCTCAGATGATCATATTGAAACTAGAATAGAAACACCATCTGGTGATATGCATATTCAAGAATATTGGGTCAAAAATCGTGCAGAATTGGATATTTCAAATATAATGTACAAAGGTATCGAAAGTGCAAAGGTAAATGCGAAGGCAGTAGAGTTTATCAAGAATTCAGAGTTAATTATTATTGCACCCGGCAATCCAATTTCAAGTATTGGACCTATAATTTCATTACCTGCTATACGAAAGGAACTTCAATCGAAGAAAGATAATGTAATTGCAATTAGTCCCCTCATTGGCAATAGAGCAGTTAGTGGCCCAGCCTCAAAGTACATGCAGATAATGGGCATAGAATCATCTCCTTTTGGAATTGCGTCGTATTATAGGGATATTGCATCAAATTTGATAATCTCTGAACTTGATAAAGAATATGAAAGTAGAATTAGAACACTGGGTATAGATATATACAAGACAAATATTGTCATGGAACAATCACAGGACGAAATTATTTTGTCCAATTATATATTAAATATTGTCAATAAAGCTTGATTTATCTTGAAAATCGCCGCGTTAGTTCCAGTAAAACAATTCGAACTGAGCAAAACGAGATTGGAACTTACAAAAAACCAGAAAATTGTATTGACTGAATTAATGCTAAAATTCACAATAATTAATTTGAAAAAATGTAAAAGTATCTCTACCATAGTAACTATATCAGAGGATGAAAGGGTTGAAAAACTTTCTAAAATTTATGAAACCAAATTCATATTCTCTAAGGAAAAAGGTGTGAATTTTGCTATTGACGCGGGTGATAATTATTGTAAAGAGAAGAAGGTTAAATCAAATATCATTGTCCCTATAGATTTGGTATTCCTAAATCCTTATGAAATTGAACTGTTGTTATTCGTGGCTAGAAAGTATCAAAGATGTTCTATTATTGTTCCTTCTATGAGAATCGATGGGACTAACATACTCCTAAGACAACCACTTAACATGTTTGAGACCTCATACGATAATAATAGTTATTTTAATCACATACAATCTTCAATAAAGGCTAAGGCACAGACGGTAATTATTAAATCCGTTAACTTGTCAGAAGACCTAGATACGATGGATGATTTTAATAGAATCGTAACTCGACCCATCAACAAGCTTTCTCAGTTGATTTCTAGGATTAAGCATGTGATATAAAAAGCGACTTTATAGGATTAGGGAATCAAAATGTTTGATAGGATTGATTCGTGCCAAAATTTAGAAATTATGTGATGCTTGGTAGTGCTGTTTTAGTTAGTTTAGAAATTATTCCATTAAAAGAAAAGTTTACAATCAGAAACCAGCCCCACAAATAAATCTGGCCGACAATCTTACATGGTCCTTTATGGGTTCCATCAGGATTCAATTGGGTGTCTCTATCCACATTGTCCTGCTTACAAGTTATAAAAGGTATTTGAGGGTCAATCGGAGAAAGAGCAACTACTCCGCCGAATATCTGAGGGAAAACCAGAATCCATAACATGAATGATGGTATCATGTAGATAAACATGGGCCTCATTTGCTGTTGTTGGACTTCTAGATTCATTTTATTGACATACGCTTGTTTTTTCTTTAGTTCTGCAATTTGTGCCTTGTCTTGCTTTTTGACAGCCGCCATCATTTGTTTTCTAAATTCAACTGACTCCTTCATGATTTTACTCATTTTTTCAATATCAGTGGTTTTCTTTCTCAGCATTGCAAATGCTACATTCAGCCCAATGGCGATAAGAGCAGCAACAATCATTGAACTAAACGAAAATGGAAAGGGGCAATTCAATTCGCAATAATGTTGACTAAAAAATAACTGCATTATCACTATGCTAAAGTCCATTTATAATCTCCAAATCTATATGATTCAGAGGAGAGTCAAAAGCCGTTTATAAGGATTTCAGTTTTACATGCCAAAAGTGGCTTATTGTGGAGGTTATTTAAAAAATTATAATGGTCCAGATTATAGAAGTTCTTGACTATTAATCTGCTAAAATAGCCGTTTATCCTACTGAACCTTCCATCTCCATTTTTAGCAATCTATTGAGTTCTACTGCATACTCCATTGGTAGTTCTTTTGTAAAAGGTTCCATAAATCCACCGACAATCAATGACAATGCATCAGATTCGGAGAATCCCCTACTCATGAGATAAAAGATTTGCTCTTCACCTATTTTACCAACTGTGGCCTCATGAGAAATGGTAGCATCATCTTCGTTTACTTCTACGTATGGATATGTGTCAGTGCGTGAGTTCTTGTCAAGCAACAATGCATCACACCTTACATTTGATTTCACGCCTGTTGCACCTTTTGCAACATGCAGCAATCCTCTATACGTAGTGCGTCCTGCATCTTTACTCACAGACTTGCTTGTTATTCTAGATGTTGTATCTGGAGCAAGATGTACCGCCTTTGCGCCAGCATCTTGATGTTGACCGCTACCTGCAAAAGCAACTGATATTACTTCGGCATGTGCTCGTCTACCAAGCATATAAACACCAGGATATTTCATTGTTAGTTTGCTTCCAAGATTACCATCAATCCATTCAACTGTTGCATTCTCATATGCATATGCTCTTTTTGTTACCAGATTGTAAACGTCTTTGCTCCAATTTTGAATAGTAGTATACCTTATTTTAGCGCCTTTCTTTGCTATTAGTTCTACAACAGCAGAATGAAGTGATTCTGTTGTATATACCGGTGCAGTACATCCTTCTATATAATGGACTTCTGCGCCTTCATCAGCGATTATTAGAGTTCTTTCAAACTGGCCTATATTTTCCGCATTGATTCTGAAATATGCTTGGAGTGGTAAGTCTACTTTTACATTAGGTGGAACATATATGAATGAGCCACCAGACCATACCGCACTGTTTAATGCAGCAAATTTGTTATCTTCAGGTGGAATCACTTTACCAAAATGCTTTTTTAGAATATCAGGATATTCCTTTACAGCTGTATCGGTATCTGTAAATATGACTCCCTGTTTTTCCAAATCTTCTCTCAGATTATGATATACAACTTCTGATTCGTATTGAGCGCCAACTCCAGCCAAAAACTTCCTTTCTGCCTCTGGAATTCCTAGTTTTTCAAATGTGTTTCTCACAGAATCTGGAACATCATCCCAGCTTTTACTCTGCTTTTCAGAAGCCTTTGCATAATAGTAGATATTCTGAAAATCAATATGTGATAGATCACCACCCCAATTTGGCATTGGTTTGCTAAGAAAAACATCATAAGACCGTAATCTAAATTCGCGCATCCATTCAGGTTCATCTTTAAGTTTGCTAATTTCCTCGACTGTTCCCCTTGAAAGTCCTTTCTTACTTAAATATACGTATAGCTCAGTTGAATCCTTAAAGTCATACTTACTATAATCCATATTCACATTTGATGTCATTATAAAATATAACGACGTTATTGTATTTATACTATATGATATTGTTTGAAGAGTTCAAGAATTAGTCAAGACCAAAAAATGATGATATTATTGGAAAAAAAATCATATGGAATGATTAAATAAAGACATGAGTAACAAATTCATAATTCACATCAGGTGTATTTAGTTGATAGTGGATCTTAATGTTAGCCAAAAAAAAGCAATAGTAATAGGAGGAGGCACTGAGGGCTTACGAAAGGTGCACGGATTACTAGACCAGGAATGCGACATAACCGTAATAACTAGCAGATTAAACATGGAACTGAAAAAAATGAGTAAAGATGGAAAATTAAAATTAATAAAAAAGAGGATAAAGGATGCATCAATTCTCGACGAATTTAGAAATATTTTCTTGATTTTGGCCGCAACTGATGATAGACAATTAAATAGAAAACTGGTTGAAAAAGGCAGATCTATGGGTGCATTTGCATATGCAGCTGATGATCCAACTATAAGTGATTTCTCATATACATCCTTGGTAAATATTGAAGGTTTAATACAGGTAGCCATCTCAACTTCTGGAAAAAGTCCTATTATGGCCAGAAAAATAAGAATCAAAATAGAAAGTATGCTACGCAAGACTATTAATGATTCAGACTTTAGCAACATCATTTTACAGGAATACGCGCGTAAGAGAGCAAAGCAAGAAATAGATACTGTGAAGGAGCGAAAGAAATTTTTATATTCATTAATAAAAGATAAAAATATCCAATATTTGTTAAGATCAAATAAGCTTGAAGAAGCAAAAATGACTGCATTACAAATGTTAAAAAATTGGGAAAAAATGAGTAAAACATGAACTCAGTATTTACTGATGAACTAAAACTATTGAATGTGAGAATAACTCACAAGAAAGCTCCAATTCACGTTCTTGAAAAATTTACGTTCAAGGATATTGCCAAAGCATATCGAACATTTTTGACCAGTGGTGATATAAGGGAATGTGTTATTTTACAAACTTGTAATAGAGTAGAGATCTTTCTAGCCTTAGATAAAATTGATGTCGAAAAAATCTTTGAGACTTGGAGTAATATTACTGAAATCAGTGATTTGCCATTTGAACTTGCTGAAATTGATCAAGATAAAGCAGCAATTAATCATCTCCTTAGATTGACATCAGGACTTGAGTCACTAGTAGTTGGAGAAGATCAAATTTTGGGTCAGGTTAAAAGGGCATTTGAATATTCTCGTCAGAATTGCTACGTAGATTCCTTTATTCCTATAATCTTTGATCACGCAATAAAAGTTGGAAGCAGAATTAGAACTAATACCGGTTTGAATAAAGGCAGCATATCAATAGGCTCAATGGCAGTTAATTTGGCTGAAGAATATTTCGATAATTTCCAGAGTAAAAGAGTACTGCTAATTGGAACTGGTGAGGGAGCAACGCTTGTTGGAAAATCACTCAAGAAGAGGCAAGTGAACTTTGATGTTGCAAGCAGGACTTTTGAAAGAGCAAAGTCTTTTTGCATTGCAGTTGGTGGAACTCCAGTAATGTTTGAAGATGCTATTCGTAATCTTGAGAACACGGATATCATTTTTGTTTCAACGACAGCACCATACTATCTAATTACCTACGATAGAATTTTAAATCGTAACAAGAAAAGTGCTGGAATGATGATATTTGACCTTTCCAACCCTAGAACTGTAGACGACAAGATTGCAACAATTTCAGGCATAAAATTAGTCAATATAGATCAGATTGCTGAAATAGTAGACAGAAATTTGAAGCGCAGACATGAAGAGATCAGAATGGCTGAAAAAATAATACAGGGTGGAATGCAATCCATGGATTTGCTATTTAGAAAGATTAAAGCAGAACCATTTGTGGTATCAATATTCAAAATAGTAGATGAAGTGAGAAATAGAGAATTATCAAAAGCTGCTAGGATGCTCGGCATCAATAAAGGAATGAAGGAATTTGAGATAATGGAACAGTTGTCTTACGCAATTGTCGAAGGCATATTATCGACACCTATGAATAATTTCAGAAAAGAAATTGGAAACATAGAAAAAAATGAAGATGTGCTGAATATCGTATCAAGGATTTTTAATTATGAACCTCAATGAGGAATTTGAGTTCAATGGATTTCCAAAAGTAAGACTAAGAAGATTAAGACGGACGACAGCCATAAGGGACTTGTTGCAGGAAACAAGATTATCTGTCAGAGATCTTGTGTGTCCTGTTTTTATTCAAGAAGGAATTTCCGAACCCAAAGAAATAGAGATGATGCCCGGAATCTTCAGGATCCCCTTAGAAAATCTAGTCAAAAATATTCAAGAGCTATATGATTTGGGCGTAAAAACATTTTTGATTTTTGGTATTCCAAAATCCAAAAATGACACAGCAACTAGCGCCTATCGTAATGATGGTATCGTCCAAAAATCTGTTAATACACTAAAACAAAATTTTGGTGAAAAAATAGTAACGGTGACTGATGTATGCTTGTGTCAATACACATTACATGGTCACTGCGCGATTATTAAAAACAATGTTGCAAATAATGATGAGAGTTTAAAAGTACTAGAACGTATTGCGACAAGTCATGCTGAAGCAGGAACCGATTTTGTGGCTCCCTCTGCGATGATGGATGGTCAAGTAAAAAGTATTAGAAAAGCATTAGACAATAGTAATTTCAACAATGTGGGAATAATTGGATATTCGGCAAAATTATCGTCAAATCTTTATACACCATTTAGAGATGCCTCTCACTCCACCCCTGAATTTGGAGATAGGAAATCTTATCAAATGCCTTTCCATAACACGAATGAAGCATTACATGAGATAATGATGGATATTAAAGAAGGAGCAGATATTATAATGATAAAACCAGCTTTACCCTGTCTTGATTTAATTTACAAAACCAGACAAACTACCTTATTACCAGTGTGCGCCTACAGCGTTTCTGGTGAGTATTCTATTGTGAAGGCCGGCGCGCAAGAAGGATGGATTAATGAAGATGAGGTAGTAATGGAGTTTACAACGTGTATAAAAAGAGCAGGAGCTGACATCATAATATCATATCATACAAAGAAAATTGCAGAAATATTAAACAGCTGCTAAAGATACAATTATAACAGTTCCAAAATCATGATATCAATGTTTGTCGTCTTCTCTTTTTGATAGAGCAAAAGAAATAATTCCTGGCGGTGTGAATAGTCCCGTTCGTTTCTATGAACCGTATCCTTTTTTCGCCTCTTATAGTAAAGGTTCAGAAATTATTACAATAGACCACGACACACTGATCGATTATTGCCTTGGGTATGGTGCGGTCATATTAGGGCATGCGTTTTTTGATGTCATAAATGCTGTAAAAACACAACTGGACAAGGGTAACATTTTCTGTGTACCTACTGAAAACGAGATCAGATTAGCTGAATTAATTATTGGAATGATCCCTAATATAGAAATGGTAAGGCTAATGAACACAGGATCGGAAGCAACCATGCATTCTATAAGATTAGCAAGAGCTTTTACAAAGAAAAAAAAAGTTGTTAAATTTGATGGATGTTATCATGGGTCATATGATTATGTTTTGGTTAATCCAGGCTCAAGCGCTTCAACCTCTTCCTATGACGGCAATTTGGTAGAATCAATGGAACAAACTTTGTTACTACCATACAATGACGTTAGTGCACTTGAAAATCTAGTAGAACACAACAATGATATTGCATGCATAATAGTAGAACCGGTTCTAACAAATATGGGACTCATAATTCCAGAGCAGGATTACCTCAGTAAATTAAGAAGAATAAGTGAAAGAGAGGATATTATACTAATTTTTGATGAAGTTGTCACTGGGTTTCGACTATCGCCAGGCGGTGCTTCAGAATATTTTGGTGTCGTACCGGACATTATGACACTTGCGAAATCAATTGCTAACGGATTTCCCCTTTCAGCGATAGCAGGCAAAAAGAATATAATGGAATTGTTATCACCAAAGGGCACAGTATTTCAAGGAAGTACTTATGCAGGTAATCCAATTTCTGTTACCGCTGGAGTCGCAACATTGGAAAAATTAATGGAGGTAAAGAATGATTTATATCCAAAGCTTTCACGCTTTTCTGATACAATATCAGACGGGATTAAGGATCACATAAAAGATCTAAAAATTAAGGCCAGGATTAATAACATCTCATCTATGTTCCAACTTTATTTTACAGATGAGGAAATAAAAGATGCATCTAATGTAAGAAAATCAAATAAATTACTTTACAAGAGATTATTCGCTGAACTCCTAAAATCTGGCATATTCATCCCTCCCTCGCAATTTGAGACTTGTTTCATATCATATTCACACGATGATGATGACATAGACAAGACTATTGAAGCGTTTGCAAAAGCATTGAGAAAAGTGAACGACAATGAATAGCGGTTATAGGGTAGCTACGCGTGGAAGTAAGTTAGCGATAATACAGACTGAAATTTTGACGCGAAATTTGCGCAAATTGGATTCATCTCTGAAATGTGATATAATTAAAATAAAATCGAGTGGTGATATCAATAAGAACAAGTTACTTTTTTCGGTGAATGAAAAGGGAGTTTTTGAAAAGGAAGTTGACAAAGCAGTATTAGAAGAGAGGGCAGACTTCGCAGTTCATAGCATTAAAGATATTCCAACTGAGCTTGATCATGATTTAGTTATAGCGTCAATATTAAAGCGAGAAAAGGCAAACGATGTATTGATTGGAAAATCAAAATTAAATCTTGAACAATTAGAGCCTAATTTTTATGTTGGTACTAGCAGTTTAAGAAGAGCAGTTCAAATAAAAAGGAAGAACCCAAAGGTAAAAGTGATTCCAATAAGAGGTAATGTTGAAAGTCGTGTAAAAAAATGTATTAATGGACATTACGATGCGCTTGTTCTGGCAGAAGCTGGATTAAGAAGACTTGGCATGAGTGACTTAATCGTTCAGAGATTTAATTGTCTTGATTTTATTCCTGCTCCGGGACAAGGAGCCATAGGAATTGTATGTAGAAAAGATAACAAAAAAATACTCAACATCTTACAAACAATTGAAGACAGACCAACACGATTTGCCATAAATGCCGAGAGGTCGTTGATACGTCACTTAAATGCAGGATGCAGATTTCCTGTTGGTGCGATAGCAATACCTAATTTAAGAACAAAAAGAATTGTGTTGCATGCGTCTGTTTTTTCTGCTGATGGTTCCCAATCAATAAATGTAAAAAAGTCCGATGTCATAACAAACTCCTCCTATCTTGGATGGGAATTGGCTAATGATTTACTCGCAATGGGAGCAGCGGATTTTGCAAAGGAATGGAGACATGCTCTAGAAAGATGGAACAGCCAAAAGTGAAACCAAAAGGGAAGGTGTATATTTGCGGTGCAGGACCAGCAGACCCCGATTTATTAACCTTGAAAGCTTCCAAACTATTATCTAAATGTGACGTTATTCTTTACGACAGATTAGTAAATAAAGGAGTTCTTAGAATGGCTTCACAACGTTCAAAAAAAGTATTTGTTGGTAGAGAATCTGGTGATCCAACTACCAATCAGAGCATTACGAATGAACTGATGTTGAAATATGCTGGTGATGGTAAGAAAATATTGAGACTAAAGGGAGGTGATCCATTTATTTTTGGACGCGGTGGTGAAGAAGCTGAATTTCTAGCCTCTAAGAATATAAAATATGAAATAGTGCCTGGAGTGTCTTCTCTAAATGGTGCCGCAATATACTCAGGTATACCGCTAACGCATAGGGATTATTCCTCCTCCGTAGTCATATTAACAGGACATGATTCAGCTGATAAAAAAAATTCGTCCATAAGATGGGACGCAGTAACTAAAGCTGCAGATACAATAGTGTTTTTCATGGGCTTGGAACAGCTAGGACACATTGCCAAAAAGTTGATGAGCTCAGGGTTGAACAAAAAAACCAAAATTGCAATTATTGAAAATGCTACATCAATTAAGCAAAGAGTAATAACGGGAAATTTGGATAATATTGAAAAAAAAGTTAAACAGAAAAAAGTTCAAACTCCTTCCATAATCATTGTAGGAAAAGTAGTTGGGATTCAAAAGAAAATAGAATGGTTTAATTTAAACCACCAGGCGTCAAAAAGTATTAATCTCCTAAAATAGTAATCCTAATCCTTTTATGAGAAGTGACTCTTATATTGCTATTGAGTAAAATTTTCCTCCACAAGACAGTAGCAATAACACGTGGAGAGGAGAATAATAGTGAATTTGCACGAATAGTGAAAGAGGATGGGGGTACTCCAATTTCCTTACCAACGATGAAGCTAATTCCTGTCGACTCACATCATTTTTCCGAAAAGTTTTCGGATATATGCACCAAAAAATATGATTACTATATCTTCATGAGTCCTAACTCTGTTGATTTCTTTGTGAGAATGGTGCGACAAAATAATATGACTCACCTATTGGATGAACAATTAAAGAAATGTGATGTAATTGCAATTGGTCCATTAACAAGAAAAAAATTAGAAGAGAATAATATTTTTGTAAAGTGGCTCCCAAATGATTATTCTTCCCATGGTATTTTAAAACTAATAAGAAAATTATCGCTCAAGCCCGGTACTCGAATTATGATACCTAGGAGTGGTGCATCAAATTCTTTTCTGAAGGACAAATTAGATTTGATGGGAATAGTCTTGGATGAATTTTACATATATTATCCACAAATAGAAACAATAAATCAAACTTGGATCGATTTTTCCAAGGAAATGGAGAACAATAAAGTTAAAGTAATGATTTTTACTAGCCCGTCTGCAGTCCGTTACTTCTTTTCGATAATGGAAAATATAGTTTCGAATTTTAAGGAATGCTTTAATAATATTGAAGCTTTGATAAGTATAGGTCCTAATACAACAAAAGAGCTCGTTTTAAGAAAAGTCGTCCCAGTCGAGTCCAAACAACACACTATTGAAGGAACGCTAGAACTGGCAAAGAGAATACTATCTGAAAATCGTCCTGTAGAAGATTTCAGGAAACAGATTGACAACAACATTTAATCAAACCAAACTATTAGGTATTAATTGATATATACAAATTGCCAGACAACGGTAATGAAGCGATATTTGAAATTGATAAATTAAATGACATTGGTCCTGCAACTAAAACTTCTCTGAAGGAAGCTGGATTTAGATCGATTAAAGACCTAGTTATTCGTGGCCCTACAGATATTGCAGAGGCCACAGGAATAGCCATAGAGAAATGCACATTACTTTGCAATAGGGCAAGAGAAATATTAGAAGACATTGGTGTTTTAGATAAGCCCTTTACTACTGCAAATAAAATTTACGAAAAGAGAAAATCAGAATATCGTATATCCACTGGATCAAAAAATTTAGATGAATTGCTAGACGGTGGTATAGAAACAAGAGCAATAACAGAACTATATGGAGAATACGGTACCGGAAAAACCCAGATTTGTCATACACTTTGTGTTACTGTACAACAAAGTAAAGAAGAAGACAATATATCTAGAGCGCTATATATTGACACGGAAAACACCTTTAGACCAGAAAGAATTGCATCTATTGCGTCTGCAAGAAAAATTGATCCTAGCGTCGCCCTTGAAAACGTTATTGTTGCAAAAGCGTACAATAGTTCCCATCAAGAAGTTATTATTCAGGAATCACCGAATGTTATAAATTTGCACAATATAAGAATCATGATTGTTGATTCTATAGTGTCGCATTATAGAGCCGAATTTCTTGGTAGATCCGTGTTGTCAGAGAGACAACAGCGAATTAACAGACTGTTACACATTCTCTTAAGAATTGCTGAAACTTGCAAAATATCAGTAGTGATAACGAATCAGATACAATCCTCACCAGATGCAATATTTGGCGATCCTAACAAAGCCACTGGGGGTAACGTTATGGCACATACCAGTACTTATCGTCTCTACCTAAAAAAAGCTGGTAAAAACCGAATAGCAAGAATGGTCGACAGTCCTTATCATTCAGAGAGAGAGATACTATTTGCACTAAATGAACAAGGAATCGGAGACCCTCAAAAATAATAGAACAGATAAATTATGAAGATACATGTCTTTTCACTCCAAACATAGTCCCAATTCAATATGATATTTCAAGGATCCGAGTTAGTATTAAATTATGGAGAAACATGATAATCCAACATGCCAAAATCTCACGGTATTAAAAGGAAATCAAGGCATATTTTTACTAAGGGTAATGTGCCAAAGGGACTTTCACATTTGCTTATTAATTATTCAATAGGAGATAAAGTTGTAGTAGTCATTGATCCAAGGGAGCATAAAACAACTCCACATCGAAGGTTCCAAGGAAGGGTTGGATATATCAAAGATATTGGGAGAAGAACTGTGAAAGTAGGAATTTTGGTCGGTAATAAACAAAAGCTCTTGCAAACTAAATTTAATCACATTCGCCCGATAAAATAGAAGGTATTGTAAATTGACAAAAATCACAAAAAAAGAAATGATTACACTCCCCGATGTCAAGGAGATACTGGAAACCAGGAAGGTTGACGAGATGGATCAAATTCAGAGATGGACCTATGATTATGTGAATAAGTTCTCTAAAATTACTAGAAAACAGGCACAAAAACTTGTTGGTGAGTTGGTAAGTCAATGCGGTCTTACTGAAGAAGAGGCAGTAGAAGTGGTGAATATTTTGCCTTCTTCTTTAGAGGAAATTAGGTCTTTTACGTTTGGTTGGAAAAAATTAATACTAACTTCAACCTCAGAAAGCATATTACAAAAAATTACATCGGTACATGAAACTTAAAAAGTACGCAGTATATAGTTGCAAGTAATTGGATTCTATGAATCAAGATAACTTTCATAGTAGACATACTAGTCATGATTATAGTCTCCATAGTCACAAGTTTGAAGAATATGCGTATGTGTTAGATTTCTCGCTCAGAGGAAAATCAATAACAATTAGGGGTAGAGAAGGAATAATAATTCAAGCAATAGGAGAGAATCGTCTAACATTATTGGAATTACTTGGGATTCAAAACGTTAATTTTGAAATAGGGGAAAGAGTCTATATTGGAAAAGAAGGCAGAAACAAGATAATCAGTGTTCTTGGCAAATTACAATATGAATCAATATCACAATCTGCAAAGAACGAACTCCCTTCTATTGTTGAAAAGATAGTACTTGCAAATGAGGAACGATTTGTTTCATATATTAATAGCGCTCAACCAATAACTCCTAGAATTCATTCGCTAGAATTGATACCAGGAATAGGAAAAACGTACATGATGAGTATAATTAACGATAGAGAAAAAGAAAAATTTTCTTCTTTTTCTGATATACAGACAAGAATCGGCCTAAAAGATATACATAGACTAGTAGCAAAAAGGATAATTGAAGAGATTACTAAAGAAACTAGGATGACGCTATTCGTTGGAAGATAACAAGAGGACCTATCTTGGGCAACACTTTCTAATTGACTTTAGCGCCATTTCCAAAATAGTAGGCTCGTGTAATGTATCAAAATCAGATACAGTATTAGAATTTGGTACTGGATATGGTTACTTAACAAAAGAAATTTCAAAGCTATCTAAAGTGGTATACTCATATGAGATAGAGGAGGGTTTGTATTTAAAAGCAAAAAGTTATCTGAGAAATGTGAGTAACGTCAAGATTTTCAATGAGGATTTCTTTGCACAGGATCCTTATGAATTTGATTTTTTCTTATCCAACATTCCATATTCTCGATCAAAAGAGATAATGAAGTGGCTATCGCTCCATGAATTTAGGGAAGGAGTAATAATGGTACAAAAGGAGTTTTCGGAAAAACTAATAGCAATTCCAGGAGAGCGAAAGTTTTCTGTAGTTTCGGTATTTTCTCAATATTGTTTTGATATTGAGCCGCTATTTGATGTGCAAAATGAATCCTTTTTACCTTCTCCACACATCGAATCAAATGTATTAAGGTTAGTGAGAAAGAGAAATAAAAAGGAAATGACTGAGGATATTATTCCCAACCTAGAGTATCTCTTTAGTCACAGAAACAAGAACGTAGTATCAATATTAAACAATAAAGATTATGGCAATAAAAGAATCGACGAGTTGGATCCTGAATCTTTGGTAACAATTTCCATGGAATTAAATGATCGTAAACTATCTAGAACATAACTAGTTTAATTAAATTTTTACAATTATATCATGATAATCCAACTAAAGTTATGAGGAGAAAATTACCAACTTAAAGTGCTCTTCGTGATAAACAATATTGCAAGCATTCTTGGGCAAGGTTGAGACACGAGGAAATGGAGCGCTATCGCGTTGGAATAAATTGACAAGAGGTAGTATCAGATACGATAAAAACAAGGAATTTCTAGACGAAATTAGAGATGCTAAGAATAGAAAGATGCAAGGCCGAGCCTCGGGATGGCAAATCAGAATAAGTAAATAACCTCGAAAAATCATGTAACTATTATAAATAATGGCGCAAAAAGGTTAAATAGTATACGAGAATTTTAAGTTCATTGCAAAATAACAACATAATGGTTCAAGTGACTGGATTGGCTTTAAGTTTGATTCTAGCAATAGGATTAGTAGGTATCCATACGGTTCTGGCCGCTGATCCAGACTACACAAAACTCGATAGCGCCACTGCGGAACAAAATCAAGGCAAAGCGAAACTATCTGTAACTGCAGGAGGAGATATCCCCAGATTCCCTGACGATTACATAAAATCCGTTCCAGTGTTTGGATACGCATGGTTAGATAATGGAAAAGGAGTTGTAGCAGCAATTCACCCAACATTTGACGACTCCGCCCAAAATCCTAAAGCATGGCATACGCATCCAGTGACCTTGAATGGAGATAATTGCATAACAGATTTGGGAAAATCACAGGGAGGAATCAGTATCAATGGTGACACACTTACACTGCAAATATCCATAAAACAAGCAGGCAACTTTAATCCTGACACTGCAGCATCGTTTGAAGTTCATCCAGATGACAATTGCCCGCCACCTGAAGGCTCGGATCAGGGGCTAAAAGTAACAGTTAAAGATCATGTGTCCATATCATAAAAAGAATAGCGCATGTGAAAATGCAGGCCCAGGCGAAAAAGGTGACTTAGAAGAATGCCAAAACGACCTGTAAACTAAATATCCTCTTTACTTTTTTCCTAAGATTTAGTAGGATGAAAATTATGTCACTACAATTCAGTTAAAGTTATGACGGGTAGATTTCTAAGTTAAAGAATTTCTTTACTAACGTTAGTATTGTCTTAGCCATTCTAAACTTAAGGAGGTTTATAAAAAATATCTGTCTTAACTGGTTCCACAGTAGGTCATTGCTAGTTTGAACTGTTCAGAGTTAGTATAAATTCCGCTCCGCTCGTATCCTACTATTTTATCTCTACACGTATTATATTGATTCATTGTATCTGGCAGTAATACTCCTATGTTGATTAATAAAGCAAATGCAAGGAATAATGCTGCTGATATTAGCAATATAGAAGAGGGTGTTGGCCCTACATGTTTTGATTTTGCAACTAATTTTTTCACTGGTGCTGGAACATGTAACAAAATACTCATTTTTTCACCTCCAAGTTCTTCATACCTTCTACATCGTAAAACGAGCACTTTAATCCTAGTAGAGCCTGATTTTTAGAAATACTATCTGATTGCTATTTTTAATATCGCAATTTTCAGGTTTGAATTTTTAACCTTTTACTAGACTGTAATGTTAATTGCTTCTTTCCTCATTTAGTTTTATACTGGATGCTTCGGCGCTCATAACCGCCAAGTATGAGAAGACTTCATGAAAAATCAACAGGGATAATTAGCATGGGTGACATGCTCTTTATATTAAAAAAAGTTATAAATATTATAGCAAGAAATAGGGAGAAATTAGTATCAGTAATAATGAAGTTATTAGTTTAACTTTGCTCTATCCCAACATTCCGTTAATGACTTCTGGATTTACGGCAGTAAAGCCAATAACTGTGACTGTTACAAGTATAGTAATAAGTGCTACGGCGCCAATTCGTTCTAATTTCATTTTGATTTCTTCTTTATTGGTAAACCTTTTTGTCATCCACGGGGTGTGTAGTAAAATACTCATTTTTTCACCTCCATGATCATACCTTCTATCTCGTTAAACGTGCACTTTAATCCTAGTAAAGTCCGATTTTTAGAAATACAATCTGATTGCTATTTTTAATGTTGGATTCTTATTTCTAGACTCTAATTTTCAAATCCTAAATTGCTATTCTATACTTGTTTATGTTTTAATAGCCAAGGCCACTTTATTATATTATACTAGGAAGACGTGATTTTTCATCTAACAATTATGGAAAATTATTTATGTAGATCAGATAAATCTTTAGATTTTAGGTATTTAAATTCCATAAAAGTCCATTACATATTTCAGGATTTATTAATCGGTGCGCATCTATTGAATCCCAGCACCAACCAAAGTGTTGGTATGAATATTATACTTGCAGATATTCTTATTTGGGGGACGGTAGATCTGTGTTGTTATTCCCTGTTCCGTTAACTTGGACGAGGGTCTCTACTTCTTGGTCACCTTTCACATTTATTGCCTTAATCTCTCCTACATTAGGTGCATAATATTTATTTTCGACTATGTCAGGCTCGAGTGGTGAGAAGTCCTTAGTTTTGAGCACGTTTGTAAATGAGCCGTAAGGAACAGAAAGCTTATCGTTTAAACTAAGGACTGTTGCCTTATCTTCTGCGATATCCTTAGAAAATTCCTGATTATACGAGTCCCCTACTTTCGGATCTGCTTCCATGACAATCCCGGCTTCTGCTCCCTTGATCCCTGCTTCCCAAGAACCTTCATGAGGGTTTTTCTTACTGGTCAAGTCAGTTGTATACTCTCCCATATACCATACATTTCCGCTATCATCCTGAGCATACCAGTCATCTGTTGTTACCTCATGTTTTCCTTTCACATACCCATCATCGTGAACTACACGAGTAGATATTCCATTAACCTCCTTAGTTTCGTTACTGACGACAGCAACGTCACGGGTTGGATCCCCTTCACTAGTTCCCTTAGATATCATTGTGGTGCCTGGCTTCAAAGGAAGATATTTGTTATCTATCGTCAAAGGATTATGAAAATTTGATGCATTGAAGGCTATGGCTCCGTGAACATATATAGTATTGGAACCCGATAACAATAATACTAATACTACGAATAGTAAAGGTGCACTCAGCATCAGCAATAATGTTTGCCTACTTTGATTTACCATGGCTATGTTAGAAGATTATGGTTAATAAATCCTCTATGCACTTCAAAGACAACTATCATAACGAAAGTGCGACATACAGAAGTGAACTCACAATCGTTTTTTCTTGGCTAACGTTCTAATAGTTTTAAATTAAAAAATTAAATAATATTAAGAAAATTCTAATTAAAAGAAAATTTTGATTAAGTTAGGTTAGTATAGGGCCGAACATTTGCCAGAGCCCATTAATCATCTCTGAATTTGCACCTTCCATAAAGACCTTCTGGTAAAGTTGATCTGGAGATTTGTTAGTATTAAGAACTGTAACAACATAATGATCCAAGTGCGAAAAATTCACGTGGCGAGCAATTACTTTGTAAGGCACTTTTTCACCAGATTCTATGACTATTCCTCCACCTATCCTTACAAGTTGAACAAGTTTATCCTTGGAATTGAACATCTCCATTATAATGTCAGAAATGTAAAGTGTCTTATTACTAATATTATGAACGTATCCAAAAAATCTGTAATCTGATCCTTTTTTAGTGGCGGACATGTCCTCTATTCTATAAATCCCCTTACCTTCGTATGATCCAGTTAGATCATTCGAGTCTCCATACCCAGAATTGATTAGAAGCAAAGATGCCAGATAGAATGCAATAGTGTATAGTTCCAACCTTCTCTGCATCAGAACTTTATCTTAAAAACAGTCTCTTATAGGTTGCTTTTAAGTATGTAAAGTGTTCCAAGTTTCCCATTTGTCAAATAAGGGAAAGCCAATTTTTACCAGTGAGGCTAAAATTAACGCAAGCGCACAATTAAAGAAAATTTTTGGAGAGCTTTCTGCATCTCTCTACCCAGCGGAGAATCTGACTTGAAGTAATTTTCTGCTTGCAATAAAGACATTTGGGCATGAAATCTTGAATCTTTGTCATCTCTTCAAATTTAACTTTTGATTTTATAGTCATGTGTATAAGGTTACTAAATCGCAGAAACTGTAAAAGTTTTGCTATTTACTAATAGTAGTAATAGACTCTGATGGAGCAAGATATACCCATTTATCGAGACAGTGTTCACAGTATTTTTCAATTATCTGAGCTTTATCAATCTGAAAATATGCCACATATGAAGCAGTCTGACCACAAATAATGCATGTTCTTTTTCTCTCGCTGTTTGCCACCTTCCTTATATTCCAAAAGGGACGAGTATCGTTCATGTATGGAGTGATTTTAACTTCTTTATGTTCTTCAGAAATTGGAGCTGGCAACCGTTCTATTCTTATGGCTTCTTTCTTTACTATTTCGTAAATGTAATTACGCTTAAACCTCAATTACCATTTTATTACTTCTTAAACTAACTTAACTTAGCTTAACTTAGTTCACTGAATTGCCTTAGTCATTTTCTTCTAATCCCAGCTCTCTGCAACTTCTCCTCTGTTAGATGCATGCTTTGTCTTGTAATATAGCTGATCTGTCAGCGTCCATGTCTTGCTCATCACTTGCAAATGAAATTTAACGAGCTTTTGATTTACCTAAAGCCATCGAATTACTCAATTCAATTGAACCATTCTATTATTATTTGATATCAAAATCAGGAGATATAGAACAGCCATCGTAAATAAAAAAGGGAGAGCAAGTGTGCAGCTAGGTCCTTGCTATTACAGCCTGTTGTTTAGGAACCGTTTTTCTTTCTGAGACAATCACTTTTTGCATCATCGTCTGCTGATTGGACCATACTGCACTCTCCATGGTTAGTGTAGCACAGGAAATCATTCGGACTATTCGGGGTAGAATAACACCACAATAACGCCAAACCTGATTTTGCCGCTTCGACGTGTTGTGCGCCATACGTCCCCACTATTGTTGATCCAAGCATTGCAACTGACAATACTATTATGATCCCAAGAGTTCGGCTCTTGTTCATTAACGTTCTTCTAGTAGATATGATAATTAAGCTTTCAGGGAAAAATCATATATTAAAAAATTCCGAATTTTGATACTACTATTTGGTTCCCTAAATGTTCTCTGATTAGGATTTACCAATCAGTTTTTGAATCTCCTTCCATTTTCAATGATTCAAGCGTCAAAGTGTCCGCCTAAAGGGTCCATCGCTCTTATCTCCTTTCGTTCCTGCTCGTCAAACTCTTCGTTTGTTAGTTTTTGGTCTCTTGACAAGTCTTGTTCCCTCTTCTCCTTTAGTTTGCTATTAAACTTCTCTTGTTCCAGATAGCCAATTTGGGGTTTCACTACGGCGTCTGTCCTTAATCTCCTTGCAATGACGTATCTAGTAGCATCGTAATACCCAGACAAGTAAGGTTGCATGGACACAATTGCTTGTAATATCCCGACTTTCCTGGAAGGCGAGGGCTCCTCCTGGTAGTGCTTCCACATTAATTGCTCCACCAACTCAAGTCTGTCCATCCTCTGCAAATGTTGGTATGTGAATAAATTGCCTGCATGCATTAGCCTTTCCCACTTTAATGACTCAACTTTCTTCTTATGCCTGTAATAGCTGGGCTTTACCATGGTGATGCCACAGTCTTTCAAATATGCTAGGGCCTCATCTGTGTGCATCCTCATCGTTATTGTTTCAAGTACTGCTCGCTCTGTGTCACTAAGTATGCTGAAATTGTCACTCAAAGTGACATATCTGTCACCGAATTAAAGTATAAACATTTTTGAATATCCAAAATTATTTTTGAATATCGTATCCTTGAGTTACCTGATATCTTACTTTCATTCACTTGCGCCACTTCCTCAGATAGGGACCGATGTAACTATCCTCAACAGTCTTGGGATATCTACTTCTACTCATCTCATCTCAACTCTTTCCTCATTTTCCGCTTGACTTGCTTCAAATGCTCCGCCTGAATTGAAGACTTTACACAATCCATGTATATCTTGTCTATATCCAAACCCAGAGCTTTAGCAGCATTTAGATAATGTTCTAACATTATATTTAATCTAGTTTAAGTGTGGCTTAATTTTATAATTTTCTATACTAATCTACAAACTTGAATGTCTTTAGTATCTGTTCAAATTGTGGTAAGTATTTTTGAAAGTCTTTTACATTAGCCAAATATCTTATGAAATATGGTTTATTGTCATGCCATATCATATATTCTACAATTTTAATGCCACCGAATGATTTTACTCCATCACCATTGATTTTTATTGCTGTTTCATTGTCAATTGTTCCGTTCTTTTCAGAAGTAACTTTCATCCCATCCTGTCTATTTATTTTATATTTCACATACAAATCAAAATCAGCGTTTTTTATTGGAAAAGTCCGATCCTGCTCAAACGAAGAGAATGCACCTCCATCTTTCATTGTTACATTAAAGGGTTCAGTATTGTTAAGAAGCAATACGCCGAATTCCTTTGGAGTTAGTGTCACCGAAGAATTCATCACGCCCTCTTCATAAGTCCAATTGTCTGGTATGTCTATTGAAAAAGTCGCATTCTTTACAGTTGTTAAAGCATAAACACTAGAAACCGATAATGATAGCACTACCGTAATAGTTAGTATGGGTATAAACAACAATAGCGACATGCGGTTCATTAGAAAATGGTAATGACTACATTCTTATATAAATGGTCTATTCAATTCCCAGATTTTCCACAGATTTAGTTATCAATCCCCGAATACTCCCAGTATTTATCCTGTTTTTTTAGGGAGTTTTTTACTAAATTTTTACTTGAAGGAACTTTGTTCATTAACCATCCTATAGGATTTAGAAATATTTGTCCAAAGACTCAATGAGGTTGTCGTTGTTGGCAGCATCAGCGTAAGCAAGTATTTTATCAATCTCTTCATCAGTAAGTTTACCACCGGATTTTATTTTGTCTGTCCATATCTTTACGGCAGCATCAGGATATTTGTAAACATACAGTAACCTCTTTCTTGAATGATATGCGAGATCGACGTGATATTTGGAAAACGTGAACCAAAATAAATGGGAATAGAAATGATGATCTTTAAAATTTCTTTTCAGTAAAGTATGTAAAAAATAACCAAAATCCTCATCAGTGACATGAGCAAGAATAAGATCATCTGCATCAAAAATATTATTTACAACATGCTCTTCGCCAGTAACATTAAGTCCAAAGAATCTGGACATATTTTCTTCCCTAGAAAATCTAGATAATATTAGACACCCAAGAAAATTCTTGTCAGTTAGACTAAGTGAATCATATTTATCTAGCATATCACGAATCTTTTCGTTTTCGATTTCAGCCTGAGCTTTCTTTTTCATTTTTACTTAGTCACTAAAATAACAAGTCCAACTCCAAGGAAGCAGATGTAAACTTTAGCACGCCCTATACTTTACATTTTGTTAAAATAAAGTTTGTTTATTTTATGAACCCTGTTGCATTAGGTAAGACAATTGTGATTAAAGTTTGTTCACCAAATGAAGTGTTAGATTTAGTCCGTGTTGCTCTATATGATGTATAACATCCAACTTAGAATCATAGTTAAGACTTGGCACACATTCGTAAACTAAGCCCTCTTTTCGCCATTTGCTAATATTGCCAGTTGCAATATAAGCAGAACATCCAGTATGACCTTTACTCAAATTCATATCCATCGTATGATTGCCCATCATTACCATTGCCATTGCAACAATAATTATTGGTAGCGTCATTTTTACCTCAATAGAAAAATCAGACCTATAGCGTTAACTGCTAAAATTGCAGATAACGAAAACATGGTCCATTTCTGGAAGTCATAGTCAAAGCAGCTCATTTTTTTTATTTCCCTTTCCTTCGTTTTCGTTTGCGGCTGATGCTGGCTGACAGATTTATCTAGTTTACTCTAAAGAAAAAGAGGGCCTTAAAGAGTGGGACGAGCAAAATTAACCGAGGACCAGTTAGTAAACTGGACCCTGCGCCTCAATTTCTCGCTGTTGATGTTCTTGAGGTTCATTCTCAGCGCCACTTGCCGGCCTTATGCCCAGATTTTGCCTGAACATAGATGTAACTAGACCTCCCATGAATCCTATAAGGCCTATTACAAATGGTAACACATCTTTGGTTGCGTCGGGTTTGTTAACAAATAGAGAAACGCCCAAAAGAATAGCTCCTGCGGCAACTGTAAATGCTACAATATTTTCTAGCGGTGAAAATCCCCACAAATTGCCTAAACTCCTTGCCTTTCGTCCCCCAGTATATTGGGTTGATCTGGTAGACATTGTTGAAACTATTTAATCTTATAATACTTATTGATTCAGGAACATTTGTCTTCTCAATAATTAACCAAATATGCCGTCAACACCAGAGACAAACTCATTTGCCGGGAAAAGTTAATGTCGCTGTCTAATAAAGTAGCTTTAATTGGTCCGGATCAAGAGAGTAAAGGACGATGAATGGAAACGGGAATTGGGACAAGCACTAGGTTCTCGGAGAGGAAATTTTATCACAGTTAAGATAACAAATCATGCAAGGGAGAGAGCTGTCGCAAGACAAGTTTCATTCACCTTGTCGGCGTAAGATCTCGTGGTATAGTGTGTGGTGTATACGGTATATCTCGTCAACCTTAGATTCAACCATTTTCAGTCCCACAAATAAGGAATTCAAATCATTGTGGATTCTGTCTTCTTCTTTGCCCATTGACCGATCACGTAATTTTTCTATATAGTCTAAAGAACGTTGTAATTCATTGAGTGCCTGCTCACCATTCTGAACAACGAGTCGTATGTCTTTACCATACAGCGTTACTTCAAAATCATCGAAATCTGTCATTTGTTGTTCACATGTGCTAAAGGAATTAAAGGTAACCGCTGCATTTCATTTCATTTTATTTTATTATTTTCGAGACCATAAATATAGGCCAATAACAATCGCAATCCCAATCGCAGCTGCAATCGTCATCAAGAGGGATTCGCTCAATTCGTTTCTTCCCATACAAAAACGATAATGGTCATTATCACAGAAGCTGCTATCATGGCATGGTAGATTCTATGATTCATTTACTCTATTTCTTGAAGAATATCATTTACCTGATTCATCCTCTGGAAGGGTTTGATTCAAAAGGCTATCGTTTGTTGGGCATGGAAATTTTACCAAGTAGTCGCTCCTATCACCAATGCCAATCAGAAATTGTTTATAATCTCTTTCTGAATTAAAACAAGCTGCGTAGTCCCCGTAGGCAATATGCCAGCCTATGAATATCCAAAAACCTACAACTATCAAAATTATAGATTTCACTCCTTGAATGGACATGTTCCTATCTATGTTAGTGATTTATTGAAATAAAGAATTGTGGAACCTTTTTCTATACAAATCTAAAAACTAAGGTAATAATACTATTCAAAATGGCAGAAGTTGTTATTAGGGCCGTAAAAGTTCTGCGATTCATTTCGTTTTGTTCAGTTGGTTATAAGCCTGATCTCTCGCCTTTAAGGTGTCTGGCTCTTTAAATTTCTGCATAAATTCCACTCCATATTTATCCTATCTTTCTATCAAGTTCGTCATCTGTTCCACTTAATCAGACACCGCTTTTGTTATGATAAAAATTACATGCGTCCGAAATGTATTGTTTCATTTCGGGACTCATCAAATCAGTTATGTTAAATTTTACTTCAGGTGGACTAAACATGATTTGTAAAAGAAAAGTAGTCATACTTCCAGTATAACAACTCAGATAAGATCTTGTCACATTCGCATTAGTTTCCGTGTTATTGTTATTAATTTGTCCATGACCAACTTGCATTAAAACAAGTCCAACTATTAACGTCGCAGCCGTTAACCCTAATGACAATACAGTCCATTTCTGGAAGTCATAGCAGAGGCTCATTACTTATTCATATTTTCCAAAATTTTAGTAATTTTTCGAAGTTCTCTCCAAATCAAAGCATTTGTCTGTATGTTATAAAATTCTGCCTCTGTAATACGGTGCTTCGAATACTCTTCATTGATTTTTTCAAATATTTTGTCCATAAGTTCCTCAGTGTTTAAACCTTTAATCGGTTTTTCATCTTTCTTAGTCATTTCTTTGCCCTCCCTATCCTTGGCTTATTCCAATATGGACTCTTGCATTTAGGACAAATAACCGGTTCGTTCTTCTTTCCATACATACGTGGAACCCAGACATGTCCGCACCTTTCGCACTTGTATCCTTCAACACTTACCTTTCCCGTCATACTCATTAGGTAATACCTCTTCTTTGCATATTTAACCTTTACAATACTTACTTATTAGGTTATACCCAAAGATATAATAAATACCTATTACACTCTACTTAGTAGGTAAAACAAAAGAAATGATTGAATTTGAAAAGACTTGCACTTTTTGCAAGGAGAAAATAAAGCTGAGTGATAAGGAACATGGGAAATGGTTACCGTATAACTTAGACGGCAGTGCACACGATTGCAGGCCCAAATAGAATGTCTACTTTTCAGAAATGTTTTCTCTTCCTTCATTGATTAAATTGTATCGAATGAGCATCCTTCTATTTATTCCTATTAACAAGCCGACAGAAATCATTAAAAGCAAATCAAATACTATGGTTGCAAGCACTACTGTAGAATCACTAGCATAAATTATTCCTCGTCGGCTTGAGCCGAACAAACTACCAATAAACAAAATAGATATTATGATACGAGATGTTGTTCCTATTACAAACACAGCATGTATATGTCCTGCACCCTTTACATAAATAGAAGCAGACTTGGATTCCTTCCAGAACGACATGAGCCGATTTGAATGCAAATATGAATATTGTTGTAAACCAAAAAACACAATCAGATAAGGAACAAGATACAAAATTGGGACGTGAACACGATAGTGGGATTCAAAGATTACAATAGAACTTAAAGCCAAAAAGAAAATGGACTCGACTATAATTTTCGGCTTCGTTACCTTTCTTCCATGTTTAATCCATTTGACCCTGGTAAGAATTACAATTATGATTGCTATGCTATACATGCTATATAGTAAAAGCCTATCTATATTGACTCCATACGGTGCTAACGAGTTCTGTGCATCTGATAGATGGAGTTTCGTGGAATCAACATCGTTAAAGGTAAAGGCATATGTAGTTTGTATTTGTGATAGTATGAAGCAAATAATAATTATAATTAACACGAGTAAAGGTGTCCAATTTTCCGTATAGATGCTATATGGTTTTGTAATTATTCTATTACACCATAGGTAAGGCTAGTATCATCCGATTTTAGATTTCCTACTCATCTAATCCTTTTTCTGTTTTTGGTGCTCAAAAAGCTTTTAGCAGCTATTATAGATGGATGATATTCTTCTTTCTGCATTTGATAAGTCAGGCAGAAGACAAACTACAGGCTCTATGATTCATTTCCTAGAGAATTTAAGTAAGAAACAAGATCGTCCCTTATCATATCTTTGAAGTATTTCCTAGTGTATCTTGAGATATAATTTAAAGTCCTTACAGCCAATTTTTGAAAGTTTGGCGATATGTTGTTCTCTGTCTTCCTTGCTTCAATGTAATCAATAATTATTTTGTCATTCTCGGTTTGGATTTCGTCAAAAGTAACATTTTCTGTCCGTGTTTCCACGTAAAAAAGTATGAAAATGAATTATATATATTGAGTAGAATGATAAATTTAAACAATTATAAATTTGAACGTATGTTGCATCGACAATGTATTTACCATCTAATGATACTAATTTTCTCGCAAACATAGTAAGCCGCTATCATGGAATTTTCGCATTGGAAATAGGTACCGGTAGTGGAGTCATTTTAAGAGAATTATCAAAGAATTTTAGAGTCGTTATAGGAACTGACATAGATCTTTATTCGTTAAAACACGTGCTAATGATATCAAGAAATGAGAGAGTTATTTGCTGTGATGCTGCGTCTGCACTACAGAATATAAAATTTGACTTGATTGTATCCAATCCACCGTATCTTCCCAGTACCATAAACCATGTTGATAAGACTGTTGACGGAGGGCCTACTGGTATTGAAGTTTCGATTCATTTCCTGACAAGTGCACTAGATAAGTTAACTGGCAATGCTAAAATCCTTTTGCTGGTTTCGAACCTTTCAGATACTTGCAAATTAAATAGATTTATAGCCAAAAATAATCTTGCAATGAAAAAAATAGCTCAAAAGGACCTATTTTATGAAACGCTACAAATTATTGAATTAACTAATTGAATTAGTAAATTACTACCTAATCTTATACTATTTTATGGTAAATGATCCTTAGATCTAGCTGCAATCTCACTTGCCACCTTACTTAATGATGTTGAACCTCCCAAATCATAGGTTAAACATTTTCCTTCGTTAATTGTTTCTTCAGTTGCAGTAAAAATTGCATTACATATCTTATATTCCCCGAGGTACTTGGCCATCAATGCACCCGACAGAATTGTTGCTACAGGATTAACTTTATCAAAACCGGCGTATTTTGGAGCACTCCCGTGCGCTGGTTCAAACATTGCATAGTTGTCTCCATAGTTGCCAGAGTAAACGTTCCCAATAGATCCTACATGTCCAGAAGCGCATTCAGAAACAATGTCCATAAACAAGTTAGTGCTTAGCAATATACTTTTGTTAAACCGTTCAGGATTCTTGACTAATTGCTGTGTTACATTGTCTATATAATATTCTTCTACAGCGACTTGATTGAATTCTGATTGTATGTCTTGCACAGCGTTCCAAAATATTCCATCAGTTTCTTTTAGTATGTTCCTTTTGGTAATAACATAAATTCTCTTAAATTTCATTTCAGTTGCCAATTTAAATCCATACCGTACTACTTTTTCACAGCTTTTCTTAGTAATTTTTCTTATAGCTATAGCTGCATCCTCACCTATCTTAAATTCTATACCTGAATAGAGGCCCTCTGTTGCTTCCCTGACACAAACAAAATCTAGTTGATGCGTAGAATTCTTGAAAGTTTTAATTGGACGAACATTAGCGTACAGGTTAAATCTTTGCCTAATGCTTACAGCCACACTTCTTGGTGCCTTAGAAGTAGGTATAGTTGTGGTTGGGCCTTTAAAACACGCATCGGAATTTTCCAAAAGTTGCCATACTTTGTCAGAAATATATGAATTACCCCCATTCTTTGTCCACCATTCCGATCCAGCTTCACATGGAATTAACTTAATTTTTGAATTACATTCCTTCAGAACCTTAACCATTGCATCGACCAGCTCCGGTCCGGTTCCGTCGCCCTTAATAATTACTGCGGATTTACTCAATCTTTATCAAAAGTGATACTAACCATTTATATCTATTTGGAGACCAATGAAATTTTTCCAAGGAATGTATCACTTAAGGGTGGAGAATTTGTCAGGTTACTGATTTTAACAAACTTGTTCTCAGAAAAATATGAATAGTTAATATTATAATCAGCCAGACTAAAATTCTGATACACGTACCTTCCAGTTGTATTATCTACTACCGGGATTGTGTTGTTTACTGAAGTATAGATTTTCATGAAATCATCTAAAGTAACTCTCACAGGGCGAACAAATTGAACGTGGACTTCATTACCGATACTGTCTGTGTGAATAACTCTAAGACAGTCCTTTCCGTCTTTAATTTTTCCAACATTGTCTGGTAATAATTTTTTTTGCCCATCAATTTCCAAATTAATAATGGAGTGAACGTTGAATGTATCATGATGTGACTTGAGGCAAACTTGAATTGGGGAGGGAGCTGGAAAGAAATGTATTATCAACAAGCCGGAAAATGTTGCAATACCTATGATTATAGGCGGTATTAAGATTTGTTTTTTCCCTATTCTTTTCTTTGGTTTGTCTTCTTTTATTCTTCTTTTAGGCACGCATTCTCACCCACATAGAGTCTTAAAAATTCACTTTAATATATTTGAAAAAGATCTAGATCTATTTCATCAAAAAATAGGAGTCGTAAATAGCCTTGCTATTCGGGCTGGTCAGCAATTATTGTTAATGTTATATTATAGGCATTAATATTGCATTTTATTGCATGAGATTTACATTGATGGTTCAAGTAGAGGAAATCCAGGTCTTTCAGGGATTGGAATAATTGCCTCTAAGGATAACAAGAGATTATTTAGCTACAGAGAATTTATTGGATTCAAGACAAATAATCAAGCAGAATATTTTGCCCTAAAAAGAGCATTACAAATAGGCAACTACCATACTAAAGAGATCCGAATCAAATCAGATAGCATTTTGTTGGTTAATCAACGGACAAAAAAATACAAAATCAGAAATATCGAATTAAAAAACATATCAATGGAAATTTCCAACCTTGAAAAATTATTTGATGTAGTCGAATATAGACACGTCATGAGAACTGAAAATTATGACGCCGATTTACAAGCAAACTGCGCTATTGACGATTATGTTAAATATCAAAAAAGTATAGTACATAATGGCAGCGGTGAAGATTCAGAGTTATACTAAGAGTCATCTTAGATGATGAAAAGGCATTAGACTGAGCTGCCAATTAATTATAAAAATCTAAAGATTTATCTGATCTACATAAATAATTCTCCATAATTTGCTAGATGAAAAATCACGACTTCCTACTGTTATTAAAAACATCATAATTTTTGTCTTAGGAATTCTAATAAGCATCTCAATTTACCATTATCTTCAAGTTGAATCAGATAATCCGTTGCCATTCTTTGTAATATCTAGTGATACAATGCTTCCAACTTTAAAGATAAATGATATTATAACTATTGGGGATGTGCATATGTTCAATAACACTAAAGTAGGCGACATCATAGTCTTCAAAAAGCCCGCTGGCGAAGATAGAATAATAGTGCATCGTGTTTCAGAAATAACAAATGAAAATGGAAAGAGAGTAATAATAACAAAAGGTGATGCAAGCCCAGTATCTATACCAGGAGTTGATTTTCCAATATACGAGAATAATTTTATTGGGAGAGTCAAGATTGTTATTCCGCAAATAGGATTATTACTCGCACCTCCAATAAATTATGTACTTCTTGGATCAATGATCTCTGCTATAGTCATTGTTATCTTTTTTTATGGAAGGAAAAGGACATTACAACACACCTAACACATATAATAAAAAAGCGAATTTTCAGATTTTTCACTAATAATATAGTCCTGTTCCATGAACAAAGATATTTATCAAATGGAAGAAAATTAACATTGGTGGTTTCACCCTGGGAATTCCTGAGAAAATTAAAGCTCTACAAGAAGAGATCCATAGGACTCAAATAAACAAAGCAACAGAATTTCATATTGGAATTCTTAAGGCGAAAATAGCAAAACTTAGGCGAGAATTAGATGAAAATAGACATGGGAAAAATGTCTCGACAGGAAAGGAAAATGAGGGATTCAACGTTCGAAAATCCGGAGATGCATCAGTGGTTCTTGTAGGATTACCTAGTGTAGGAAAATCTACATTACTCAATGCGCTGACAAACGCGAATTCGCGTACTGCGTCATATCAATTTACGACACTGACTGCTGTACCAGGAATGATGCAATATAATGGTTCTAAAATTCAGATAATTGATCTACCTGGAATCGTAGAAGGTGCGTCTAAGGGTAGAGGGTTAGGAAGGAAAGTGCTTTCAGTTGCAAGAAATGCAGATCTAGTGCTCATTATATTGGATGTTTTTCAATCAGAACTTCTAAAGATCTTGGAAAATGAGCTTCATAACGTGGGCATAAGGATTAACAAAAAACTCCCAGAAGTATTGATAGAAAAATCACATCATGGAGGACTTACGATTCATAATCGGGTTTCTAGTATTCCAGATCATTTAGTGAGGGAAGTGCTCAGGATTCATGGTATAAATAGTGGTCGAATAATTATAAAGGAACCAAACTTAACTGTCGAACAATTGATAGACGTTGTTTCTGGTAACAGGATTTACCTACCTGCATTATTGGTAATGAATAAAATCGATCTGGTGGATGGTAATTTCATTTCGCAAATTGATAAGAAGATACAAAACTTTATTCCCATTTCTGCTGATCGTAAAATAAACATTGATTATTTGAAAAGATCGATTTATGAAAAATTGTCTTTCATTAGAATTTTCCTCAAGCCCAGAGGGGATAAAATTGATGAACAGCCACTTATTATGAATCAATATTGTACTATTCGGGATGTGTGTCTAAAGATCCACAGGAATTTCGTTAAAGACTTCAAATACGCTTATGTTTGGGGGAACAGCGTTAAATTTAGTTCCCAAAAGGTAGGATTAGATCACATCTTGAGAGATAAGGACATTCTCAGAATCATATTAAAGTAAGAGTTTCTAAATAATTTCGTATAGTTTGGAAAACTTAAAATCTACGCCTTTGAGGTATGTATAAGGGACTCTTGAAATATCCAAAGGTTGTTCTAACTGCAGATCGTACTCTTATGTCGCCATACCGCGGTATATCGTTAGCATCGTTTTTCGGTTGCGCACCAGCTGTCGATCCAAATAGATCGCATGACACGTTATTATACAAAATACTGCGCAACCAAGTTACCCCAAGATTACTATTTGATTTTATTTGTAATCCTATTTCTCATCATAATGGAATTGCAGATTATGCACCTTATGGGCTGAGGAAAGTTGAAGCTTCCTTGGTCCGAGATGGGTACAGCAATGAAGATGTGGTAGTTGCACATCCAGATTATGTAGATAAATTCATTGGTCCTGAAACTGAGGTTGTAGGGACATATGAAATGGATCCTCTTGGTATGGGTCCCGTTACTATGACTTTTACTTATGGACGAAAGCAGATCTCATATGATGAATTCTATAACAAAGATCTCCATATGAGGATCAATAGAGCCAAGGAAAAAAATGGAAGCAAAGCAAAAGTCGTTGCAGGTGCTTCCGGTACTTGGCAATACAACTACGATCCAGCAAAAATAGAGGAATATGGCTTATACGGAATCGTAGAGGGTGATTTAGGTGGAATAGGTCCTGAAATTGATGGCGCTGGCGCCAAGTTTTTTGACGCATTAGTTAATAATGAACTTGAAATTGCAAATCCATTCAAGAAACATCCGTTCAAAGTTGAGATAAAAGAATTTGAAAGAGATGATAAGACTTACCATGGCAGATTTATTCATTATTGGAATGAACCTACAGTTGATGAAATTCCAACTATAATCAATCCTAGCATGCATGGGATGATTGAAGTAATGAGAGGTTGCGGACGCGGCTGTAAGTTTTGTGATGTGACTCTTAGACCCTTGAGATATTATCCTGTTGAGAAAGTTGTAAGAGAAATCGAAGTCAATATGAAATACGGCGGATTAAAGAATGCATGGGTACACAGTGATGATATTTTTGTGTATGGTCTGAATCCCAGAACTACTAAAAATATGCAACCAAACAGAGAAGCGCTAGAAGAATTATTTTCTGGAATAATGTCCACTGGAATCGAACATACTAATCCAACCCACGGTACTCTGGCTGGTGCAATAGCAGACGAGCGATTAATACCTAATATATCGAAAATAATTAGGGCATCACCCGATAATATGATAGGTATTCAGTGTGGTTTTGAAACAGGAAGTATAAGATTAATTGGAAAGTATGCGGATAGAAAATTATCTCCATTTAAGCCGTCTGAATGGCACTGGGTTGTAAAAACTGGAATAAAGACGTTAAATGAAAACTACTGGGTTCCCGCGTTTACACTGATAATGGGGTTAGATAACGATGAAACAGTAGAAGACAGCTGGGAGACAATTGAATTGATTCATTCTTTAGAAATTGAACAGCCAGATTCGAAGTTTACAACAACTCCCTTGACATTTGTTCCAATAGGATTGCTCGAAAAATCAGAATTTTTTGATATTGGGAATACTATGGATCCTCCTAAATTGGGAGTCATGTACAAGACATGGCAGCATAATTTCAAATACGGAATTCAGAAATTTATGCATAAAGTCGGTCGCGATAATCCAGTAAAGAATTTCTTCTTTGCCGGATTGGCAAGAACTTTGGGAGGGGTTCCACTGGGCGCAATGGAAAGATATGCCCGCAGAAGAGGCCCCGAACACGAAATGGTAATTGAGAAAATAAAGGCCAAGTATTGGTAATTAAAGTGTATGAGTAGCTGTAATATTAAATGTGATTTACTGATTAATCATCTGCAATCAAGAATCTCCAGTATTTTTCCTTAGCTCTACTTATACCAATTCTTGTAGTAGTAACTACATTCTTAGGATTTATACCACTTTCTATTTGCAATACTGATTGCTTGTCGGTAAGATTCAATCCATTGTGCGATCTATTAATATCTAGTGCTTTTGTCAATCTTCCAGGTCCATTTGTCAGGTTTAGGTTTTTTTTGACATTGCACAGACACATCATTGTATTTATACCCTCCATTGGTATCAACGATCTAATTAGTACTGCACCTGCATCGTTATTCGGAGAATGTGCAATGACATTCATACAATGATGCATTCCATAAATAAAATAAACATAGGCCTTACCAAAACCTCCGAACATTATCGAATTTCTATTCGTCATACCATTAAACGCGTGACTTGCAGGGTCATTTTTCGAGCCGTATGCTTCCGTCTCGTATATGATTCCAGACAGTCGTTTTGGCTTCCCTGGTGCATCTTTATATATTCTTACCAGTTTTTTGCCTAGAAGATCTCTTGCCACAAGCTCTGTATTTCTTGAATAGAAATCAAGACCCAGAGATGCCATAGTGAATTAGAATGATATGAAATAAGGATAATAATATTTTGATTATTATTTTCTATTATTATATTCAACTATTTTTTTGTCGGATTAGTATATAATAATATAAATACTAAAAAAACAATCCTGTAGATATGTTCAATTTTCACAAATTTAGTCTGTTAAAGAAAAACACTTGCAACTATTGTGGAAAAAATTTTAGGTCATTAGAAGCATTGATGCGCCATTTTCAAATCACCCATGATAATAATATATACGAATGTAAAAATTGCAATATGAAATTTGAGGGTATGGAGGTAATGCGTGACCATATTAGAAGGAATCACAGTTACAAAAAAAGTGGCAATGCCCTATTTGACTAATTTAATTAATAAGATATAAAATATCCTTAGCTACCATCATTTGTAAATGAAATGCTTAAAATGTGGCAAATTATTTGAGGAAAATGAAATTGAAGATCCCTCTTCATTAAAGTATCCGTCGTGTAAGGATTGCTGGAAGGAATGGACGACTTATGGAGTTATGGTAATTAATGAAATGCATTTAGATATGTCATTACCAGAACACAGGAAAGCGCTAAGAAAATATGAAAGGGCATTCTTTGGTCTGGACAAAGTTGAGGAATTGAAAAAGAATCCCGAAGATCCTGGGACTCCTTAATTGAGTATTACTTTAGCAAGATTCGTCGGAATAATTTTCAAAATATTTTGTCTATTAGGATTAAGAAATAAAGCCTCTTTTAGACAATCCATCAGCTTATTCCTTTCATCTACTTCTAGTGATAAAAATGTATTCAAAATCAATTTGGAATCTATTTTGTTAAAAAGTTTAACACTATCCAATATTAGAAGATAACAATTCAATATCTCCGTGAGTTCATCAGATTCTATCTCTGAGATCACTTTCATCCAAGTTTTTATTAATCCTACCAGCTTGTCTCGTTGGATCAAATTGATACAACTTAAACTTTTAACCATAGCCTCTTTTTTTTCTGATTCCGTCATTTCTACTAATTCCTTAGTTTTAGTTCTGCAAACTGACACTTTCAGAAAATCTGGAAGGTTTGCAATAATAAAAAGCAAATTCTCTATGTTGCTGTCAGTAGTACTGGAATTCATAATCTAATATCAAGTGTCCAAGTTATCCTTGACATATTTAATCGGTTATTTCTAGTTACAGCTTCATAATCAGAACATATAGGATGAGATTTTTGATACGCTCTTGTTGCTAATTTATGTGTTTGAGTAAGGTTTTTCGTACTTAGAAGTATCTCATAATTATATCGATTATAAAAATAGTTAAGACACGGATAACTCATGCTCTAACGCAAAGATGACGCAAATCAATTGTAAAATCAAAGTTAGAAGATGTGTTCGTCAAAAATGCTCATATAGCTTGAGCGTTACATTATTATTGAAATCAAAATTGTCAGAGCTGAGTGAAATAAGAAGGGTCTTTGAAGGGCTCCATACTCTTTATGAAATTCACCTTCCGAAGGTTCACCCCAAACTCATTCATGACTTGATGATGCGAAGGCGTAATAACCCAGGTAAAGATCCTTTTTACTTAATAGAAGTTTTTACAAAGCCTGAAATAAATTCTGAAGAAATGAGAACTTACATTATTAGGAAAACTGGAATGAATCCTACTATACACGACAGTGGGACCCATTATGCTTTCAACAATAAATTGACGTTAGAATTTCTTAAAGAGCTTTCAGATTTAAAGGATGTTATTGCCGTGTATGGTGATTACATGGGAGCTGTAACTGGAGTAGGAGCATCACATGATCACAGAGAACATGAACATGGATGGATTAAGGAAGAGTAGATCCTTAGTCAACAAAAACCAATTAAACGAAGTTAAGGATACTTTTGACTATGATTGAATTAATTTTACAACATTAGCTATTATATTTTGATGATCTGCTTGTACTTCTGTTGTTACTAGCAGAAGATGATCGTTATCCAGAGGAACAGTAATTCGCTTTATCTTCTCATACTCTGCCATGGCATACTTTCCTTTGCCTACTTTAGATGCTAGAGAATTACGCAACCCCCATCTAGCAAGTGCCTGCAAATTCGATCTCTTCGTTTCTTCTGCTGTCAGTAAATTATCCAGTCCTTCGCGTTGACCACCAAATTTTATCTCACCTGATTCGTCACATACACCCGCAAAACGTATTTTTGGATCTAGTTCTAATATGTCTTTACACAACTTTGCATAATCCATTTTAAATAGTATCATTATTTCAAATCGACTATATAAGATTGTGTTAATGTGAGATAAAGTATTAGGCGGAGGAGATGCAATTGCACAAACCACCTGCTGTCTTTAATACTAAAATGTCAATATTTAAATTCCGAATTTATTACATGCAGTAGCTCAACTACTCTACTGCGCTCCTCCAACTTAATTATCCTTTTATATTTACTTCTAATTCAATTGAATTTGAATATGACCTGTAAAGTAATAGTGGGCGGTTTTTATGGTGATGAAGGAAAAGGAAAGATAATTGCTTACTTGTCGATTAAGGATGACCCAAAAATAGCTGTAAGAGGAGGAGTTGGAGCAAATGCAGGCCACACATTTGTTTACAACAATGAAACTTTCAAGGTCCGTATGTTGCCAAGTGCAGTTTTGAATTCTGAAACCAAACTCTTGATTGGTGCCGGAGTCCTTGTAACTCCAGGAATCTTGAAGGACGAATTACAAAAATATAATGCGGAAAAAAGAACAGTAATAGACAGTCATTGCGGAATTATTAACGAATCCCACATAAAGCGTGATATGGAAGATGCACACTTAAAGAAAGTTGTTGGCACTACCGGGACTGGTACTGGCCCGGCAAATTCTGATCGTGCCTTAAGAATCTTGAATTTGGCCAAAGACATGAATGAATTTAAAAGTTATCTTGGGAATGTTTCTGATATTGTTAATGAATCAATTGACGAGAACCAATCAGTAATCATTGAAGGAACGCAAGGAACATTTCTATCTTTGTATCATGGTGATTATCCATTTGTGACATCTAAAGATGTTACTGCTTCTGGAATTTGTTCAGATATCGGTATAGGACCTAAGAAGGTTGATGAAGTCATCTTAGTCTTTAAGGCATATGTCACACGTGTAGGCGCGGGACCTTTAGAAAATGAAATTACAATTGACGAAGCTAGTAAATTGGGTTGGCTCGAATATGGAAGTGTCACGGGTAGACAAAGAAGGGCTTCCCCATTTAACATGGAGCTGGCCAAGAAATCGGTAATGCTAAACAGCGCGACCCAAATCGCCGTTACGAAATTAGACGTGATCTTTCCGGATTGTGCAGGTCTAAAGGAATACCCTAAATTGTCTTCTCAAGCAAAGAATTTCATAGAGAAGATAGAAGACACTGTCGGTGTCAAAGTAGTTCTCATAGGTACCGGCGCCGAGATAAATCAAATAATTGATCGTCGAATTGAAAATTAGTCCATTTCCAAAAAGAGAATTGTAAGCAAAACCTCTTTATTCGCATCATTTTAATAATGTTATTTTAGAACGTAGAGCATTGCAACTTAAATCGCCTTACTTTGTTGAAGTTTCCTCCATTCAAGATTTTGGCAGACTCGTATGTGCCTTTGAACGAGCACCACTTCTGACATTTTCATTTAGATCTGGCAAGGAAGGGTTAATGGCAACACAGATTGATTTTCTAAATAATGTACCTGTTATATATTATGTCAAATATTCTGGTCCTGGTCAATATCTTGCCTATAGAAACAGTAATGGGATTGAAGATGTATCAATAATGGAGAATATACAAAATCCCTCAGTAATGTATTCTCCGATTATATCCGTTGATAAATTTCCACCAATTTTTTGGCGAAGACCAAAGGGTACAAAGAATTCGAATTACGAGCCAATCAAGTTGAGTAATTTCCAAAGTCTAGTTAAAATTGCGTCTTATAAAATGATTTATGAGGAATCACCACTTCCTTTATTCGTTTTTAAGAGTACAAAGAAATCCAAATATGTTGTAGGAACCGCCCTGAATATGGCTGAATCTGACGGAATCTCCTACTTTTATTATGCCACAATTTCTGAAAGCCCAATTCATTCGTTCATGAAATATTCTAGTTTAAAATCGGAAGATCCAACGTTTACGAATAACTTAGAAGAACATGGATATATTTACATCAAATTAATAAAGTTACTTGGTTCACATCCACTCGTGAAGGTTAATGAGTAAGGTCCGTCCGTACAAAGAACGGATTGCTCATATTTCAACTGTTAACAAGAGCTTAATTATACTTGCTCTGGACTTGGAACCACGTTATCATAATCTAAAGCATATTGAAAGTCTGGTAAGCAGTCTTTATCCATATCTGTGCGCTATAAAAGTTAACTTTCATCTTATGCTCCCATTTAGTAAGAAAACAATTGAAGAAACTAACAGGATTATTCATTCGTGTGGCTTAGTCTCGATAGCCGATATGAAATTAAACGACATTAAGAATACCAATGAAGTGATCTTAAGATATCTGTATTCGATGGGCTTTGATTCGGTAATTGTAAATCCAATAATTGGAGAGAACGAATTAAGATCGTTTGTTCGCCTTGCTCACAATTTTGGAATGGGGGTAATTTCACTCACTTATATGAGTCATGAAAATGTTAGCGAAGGATATGGTTTGAAAATTGTGCAGAGTAATTCGAAAGTAAGTAAAATTTTGCGACTCTATGAAATATTCTTAAAGTACGCAAAAAGGAGTAACGTTGATGGAATTATAGTAGGAGCTACTCATTTGAAGACTTTGAGACATATCTCTTCCATTTCCAGAATCCCTATTTATTCACCTGGAGTAGGTACTCAGGGAGGGAACGCTAAATCGGCGATTGATAGTGGAAGCAACTATCTAATAATAGGACGTTCCATTTTAAATGCAAAAAACAAACGCATGGCATTATCAAAGTTGCTCAACTTGAATTAATTCAATAGATGAGAAAACAATATATTCAGCGATAAGAGTCTGCCATCTATTAGTTAAATTAACTTTTAACATACGATGTAAGTGCTTAATCCATTTTGTGATACATATAACTCGAAATAAGGTCGTTTGACATGAAAAATAGTGTTTTTGTTCAAGATATCGTGATATACCAGAACCTATTTTCTAGTAATTGATATTGGAAGGGAGTTTCTGTAAGAAATTTATGGCATACAGCAATGCATTTTTTGCATTAGTATATGTTAATTGATCAACGGAACTGTTAGTTCTTGTCCATTTATAGCCTATGTGCTCATTGGATATTTTTACTTTTTTTACCTTAGTAGATGCCAGAAATAAAATTACTTGTTTTGAAATCAACTTTGATTTTTTAGTATATTTATAACCTAATGTGTATCTAAAGTTTGGTATCACCCTAAATTTTGATATATCTGTTTCTTCCTTCAATTCCCTAATAGCAGCCTGCATTTCAGTTTCATTAGTTTCAATATTGCCTTTAGGAAAGTCCCAATGACCTGATCTGTAATGAAGTAGTAATACAGAATAGTGAGAGGTGTGGAAGTCATCGGAAATAAGAATAAAACCCGCAGACTTTTCTCTAATCATACCAATTATTCAAGCGGAAAATCCATATTCAGTAATTTCACTCTACACCTTCATATTCTTCTGATTCAGTGTTTGTGGAAATTGGAGAATAACCATGAATTTCTAACCATCGTCTCTTGTCGATCCATTTATTGCAAAACCACTTTAAATTTTCGTGATCATAATCGCCATGCTGTGGCATTGATATAGTACAAGAAATATGGTAGGCATATCAATATTCGCTTATTTTCCATATCTTCTTCGACGCCTCTGGAATGTCCTAATTGCCCTCATCAAATCGATTTTTCTAAATTCAGGCCAAAATACGTCCATGAACACCAGTTCACTATATGCGCTTTGCCATAGCAGAAAGCCACTGAGCCGTTTTTCACCGGAGGTCCTCAGTATAAGGTCGGGTTCTGGTTGTGGCAAATGTGAAGTATAAAGGTATGAATCAATTGACTGCTCATTGATATCTGATATTTGTAACTCCTTTTTCTCCACATCATAAGCAATTTTTCGAATAGCTTCAACTAATTCCTGCTGTCCACCATACGCGATAGCTATATTCAGAAAGGTCAGGTCGTAGTGATCCGTCTCCTTCTCAAGTTTAAATAGAATCTCTTTTAATGATTCTGGAAGAGCGTCTATATTTCCGATTGCCTTTATTTTCATTTGCCTCTCGTGTATTCGGGAATCGTTGTATAATTTTTCAAGTTTTATTCCAAGAAGTTCGAAGATATCATTCAATTCCTTCTCGTCGCGTTCCAGATTTTCAATTGATAATACGTAAAGCGTAGTTATTTTAATTCTAAGATCGTAAATCCAAGTTAGTAACTGTTCGGCCTTGTCTGCACCTATGGTATGTGCACCCTTGTTTGCCAAAAAGTGGTATTTCGCCCATCTTCTATTTCCGTCTAATATTATTGCAACGTGTTCCGGTAGACGATCTTGCTTTATTTGTGATTCTAGCTTGCGTTCATAGAGTCTATAAAACCAATTATCATTAATGAGATCATAAAAAAAACCATACATATGTTCTCTCTTATTAAATGATTTTAAATCATATAATAACTCTTATGAAAAGAATGGTCTTAATGCTTCAAATGCTCTCCGCCTTTTTTGTTCCTGAAATATTGAAACAAAAATGTTGTAGCCACTAAAGTAATAGCTAAACCAATAAATAATGAAGAAATGAGATTAAAAGGATTTGTTTTTTCAGTTAAAACTGAAGTAAACTGAATTGCCGGAATGAATATCAAACCAAGTACAACCAATCTGAGGATATCCGAAAGAATGGTAATGCTTCCTTTAAACCAATTGCTTAGAAGTATCCCACCGAAAATAGTCCCTAGCCCTATCCAAATTAAGGTTAATGAGCCGTGCACAAAGTCACCTACTACAACTCTATTTGTCACGATTTCTGAAATGCTAGCGCCTTTTGTAATAGCCCCTTCAGGAATACTCGATATCCCATTAGATATCCCCACTAAAATTATCATGATCCCTGCAAAAGTTGAAAATATTCTAATGAACGTCGAAGGTGTGGTCCTATTTAGCGATCCAATTGCTTTGTCAATATCAAAAGCCCTTATTACAAATGCAACGCCCAATATGCTCAGTACTATCGCCAAGGCTTCTCTAGTAAAACCAAAGATTGTAGCAAACCCACTAGCAATAAGCAGGGCGCCGGGTACGCCCAAAAAGAACTTTGAGTATCTTGGGTCATAAATTAACATCTTTACGTATTTTCCAAAAACTGCATACGAGTATTCAACGCTTCTACTATGGCGCATAATTATCCGTTGTATAGATATCACTGGAACCATAGCTTGTATTAGTGGTATTACCGTTTCATCGTCCTCTCCATCAGAAACAATGACAACTCCCTCGGCCTTGAATTTTGATAAAACTGCTATTAGTTCTGAGGATATTTTTTCATCTGCTTCTATGCCACGATTATAAGCTCCGGCAATAATGGCAACCTCAGTTTCATATCCTTTAGTTACAAGCTCTTCATATATTTTAATCGCACCAAAGATTGCGTTAGCATCAGCATCTTCAGGATCTTCAATTGCTAATCTAGTTCCCGCGTTTATGCATTGATCTCTTCCGAAGACTGGCGTTTCAACACCACCGTTTTTACCAATATCGTTATCTCTGTCTATACAGGCGACAAGAACTCTTCTATAATGAGTCGAAAAGGAAGTATAATCCAAATTCTTTTTATCCCTCATGTATTCCAAGTCCTTTGCCAATTTTTTCTAAGATTTAATTATGCACGAGGGGCTAATTAATCTGATGGTTCAATAATAGTATTAATGTTTAAAATTAAGAATACAAACAATGATAATAAACATTTTTAGATATGTTTTATTCTACAGATGGAGCAAAATACTAAATGTTATATAGCGTTTAAACAAAAAAACTTATCTAAAGACGCTTACTTCAAGATAACATTTGACATCGGATAATAACAGACCCAAGAACCAACCACAAAGGTATGCACTTAGAACAATAAAATACCAAGATTCCCTAATAGTCAATATATGTGATCTTTATTTGATTGATAAGCAAATCCGCCATGAAGATATTACAATATATATAAAAAAAAATTACTGGATGGATCAGGTAGTAAATGAAAACGAAATAGAGTCTTATTTAAAAAAATCTTCCATATCAAATTTAGCGGGTAAAGAGACGGTGGAGAAAGCAATTGAAATGAATCTTGCGAAGAGATCCAGCGTCAAGTATTTTTCTGATGTTCCATTTTTGATGATTTATAAATTCAGACAATCATATTAAGTTATAAATCTCAACAATAAATAAATAATTACAAGTACAAATTTCTAAATAGGGTTACTTTTTGGATATAAAAGATCATCTCAGCTTAACATTGCATATACCCGAAGAACGAATTCCGGTAGTTATAGGGAACAAGGGTAAGACTAAAATCCAAATTTGTAAGAAGTGCAATGTAAAAATTGAAATTGAAAGTGACACAGGCCAGATAACAATATATTCAACTTCTAAAAATTTCGATGAATATGGAGCATTAAAGGCAAGAGATATCGTCAATGCTATCTCAATTGGTTTTTCTCCGGAACGGGCATTTAGGATCCTAGATGAGGAATCACTCTTTCAAGTTTTGGATCTTCGTAACTTTACAACCTCGGCCAATTCGACTAATAGGATTAAAGGAAGAATTATTGGTGAGAAAGGTAAAGCGAGAAGGAATCTAGAAGAATTAACCAACACGTTTATCTCAATATATGGACATACCATTGCTTTGATAGGAAACTATGAAGAGACAAAGTTGGCTATTGATGCATTAATGTTACTAATCAAAGGAAGATCTCACAAGACAGTCTATGAAATGCTCTATCAAGCGAAGAGAAGATCAAAATTCGAAAAATTACAACTATGGGAAAATTAATGGATACTATTCAATCTATCGTTACTAAAATATGAATCCCCATAAAGTCTAGACTTTATTTTCTTATATTAATCATTTTGAAGAGTTTGCCTGTTTCGGAGACTGAAGATGAACCTACATTACACGTAAGCTATGCGTTAGAAAAAGAAATGATTCAAGTAAATGTTAGATGATAGTGATGTATTGCCTTATTGGCAATGCCATCATAATATAGTCTCCTAGTAAAATCAATAATAAATATTGCCTGATAAGGATATAATATTTGTTATATTATAAGCAAATATCATGGCATTAAATTTAGAGTTGTTTGGATGGAATAACCACGTTTGAATTAATAGAATGCGATTTCCGTTATTGATCTTTCCACCTTGTGAATAGATCATGTTTTATTCCCAGTTGATCAAGAATTTTTCCAACTAAATGATCTACTATTTCATTTATAGTCGATGGTTTATGATAGAAGCCCGGCATTGCAGGAAGTATGATTGCTCCTGCATCTTGTAACTTGATCATATTTTCAAGATGAATCCTTGAAAGAGGTGTTTCCCGTGGGACAAGAATTAGTTTTCGCGATTCTTTTAAAGTAACGGATGCGGCACGAGAAATAAGAGTATCGTCATAACCATTTGCAATGCTTGATAGCGATTTCATGCTACAAGGTACTATCACCATACCATCATGGAGGAAAGAACCACTTGAAACCGAGGCGTCTAGTTTGAAATTATCGTAATTAATAGAGGAAAGAGATTTTACATACTCTAGTGTTTTATCTGTTTCAATTTCTATGTTTTTTTTTGCCCATTCACTGACGATAAGGAAAGTTTGAATATTAATAGAATGAAGTACCTCCAAAAGTCTTATTCCATAGATAATACCAGATGCTCCAGAAAACCCAATAACTATTTTATCATATCTAGTTTCTGATTTCAATATCCAATTTATTGTCGAACACTTATTTATTGTTGTTATTGATGGAACAACATGCTAACAGTATTTGGAACAATTGCATTGGATACTACCCGTACTCCCTTTCATACTGTTGAAAAGACTCTGGGGGGCACGGCTACCTTTGCATCAATTTCAGCTTCAAATTACGTATTTACATCAATAGTTGGTATCGTAGGGCATGATTTTCCGGCATCGTATCTTGACCTTCTAAAAGATCGTGTTGATATCAGAGGATTAACAATTAGTCAAACTGGAAAAACGTTTCATTACGATTCTTCTTTTGGCTATGATCTTTCAAAAAGGACTACGAACAAGACTGAATTAAATGTAATTTCAAATTACCAATCGACTATACCAGAGGAATATGTTGATTCAGAATATGTCTATCTAGCGAATAATGATCCATTGCAAAATATGAATATATTAAAATTATTTTCAAAACCAAAGTTGATAATCTGTGATACAATGGATTTTTGGATTATGAATAGAAGGGATGAGGTTATCAGGATGATCAATAAAGTGGATGGAATAATATTAAATGAGTCAGAGGCTAAACTGCTTTTTAAGGAAAGTAATATTTTCACCTGTGCTCGCTTGTTAGGCTCAATTGGTCCAACCTTTGCTGTAATAAATAAAGGAGAAAATGGTTCGCTGCTTTTCTATGAGAATGAATTCTATCCACTGCCAGCTTATCCAATAGAAATCATCAGAGATCCTACTGGTGCTGGTGATTCCTTTGGTGGTGCTTTTATGGGATACCTATCACAACAAGGAAAGTTGGATTCAAAATCTTTGAAAAATGCGATGATGCATGGAAATATTATGGGTTCGTTTGCAATTGAGGATTATGGCATAGAAAAACTTGTCAATGTAAATGCGGATGATATCAAAAATAGATATGAAAAGTATAAAGAGATTTTCTCATTCTAAGAAATAAAATATTACATAGGTTTAGTTACTAAAATTGAATCCTACAATATGGTTATGCCTTTTCTTTAAGTTCATGGCAAAAATGACAATGGCAAACTAATAAATAAAAAATAAAGTTGAACTAAAACTAATTGGACAAGATTAAGGCTGAACTGATATCGAAGATTAATTTATCAGACAAGGAAGCGCAAATTTTCTTGTATTTGATAACTAATGGAAAAACTACATTAGCAAAGATCTCAATTGCGTTAAATTTTACTACCGAAAAAACGGCTGATTTGCTCAGCAGTCTAATTGAAAAAGGATTGCTAATGGAACTATCTGGGGAGTATCAAACATTTCATCCAAAATTTTCAATCATAAATGCTTATCGTCTACAATGCCAAAGAAGAGGTATCGCATTTAAAAAAAACGTTCAGATTGATAATTTGGCCACGTCGTTAGAAAGATTACACGAATCTGCAAGAACTAAATAAGGCAATTAGAATCCATAATTTGTCGAATGTCAACCATTCCAGAAAACAAGGTGGTCTACTTTGGAGTTATTAACATTAATGAAAATAATAAGACAATAGGGGCAGTCGATATCTGGAGGAATGTTATAAATAAGAAATTATTTTGTGAAGAGAAAAGATTAGGTATTTTAGAAATAGTTGAGTATATCGGTATGCCCACTATTGCAGAGGATCAAGAATGGGCTGTAGCCATAAATAGAAATAGGATGGGTAAGGAGAGGTGGAAATTAATAAAAGTAATAAAAGATGGAAGATTTTCGTTCATGGATACTGATGATGAAACAACGATAAATGTCAATGTCTCAGATTACAAGATAGTAGACCACGAATGGTGGAGTTTTCTTGTTTCCAAGAACGTAAACAGAAGTATTGAAATAACAAATGAGGGAAATCCAAAGTGATTCGTGACTCTTATCGTTCTGATGAACCGGAAGTATATGTAGAAAAAGCTCAGGGTGGACAGTATGCAAGCAAGTTAAGAGGGTACTTTATCATTAAAGATACCAAATTAAAATTCAACGCTATTGCTTTTGGAAGGATAGGTGGTCATAATATTAGTCTAACTTTGACAAAAAAGACTTTGTCCAAATTGGAGGAATTCGGTTATGATACTGAAAATTTTCAACTAGTACTTCAACGTAAACTAGTTGAAGGAGAAGTAATTCTCATAGATCCCGTAACTAAAAATCAAATCAAACCATAGCATCCTGTAACGCTTCCTTGCATTTGCAATTATTTCTACTCCCAGGAATGGAAGGTATGAAACTTGCAAGCAATTCCTTAATTTTACTGGTATTTTTAGCCAGAACCTCGAGAATTTCTTTAGATGAAACCGGATTTTCATACCAAACATCATAATCTGTAACAGTTGCAATCGACACGTAACATATTTCCATCTCTCTTGCAAGTATGCACTCAGGGATGAGAGTCATTCCAATGACATCTCCATGTAAAATATCTTTAAAATACTTTGATTCAGATCTGGTTGAAAAACGTGGTCCCTCTATACAAATATAGGTAGATCTATCATGCACATTGTAATTTAGTTTTTTACCAACTTTTACAAAAATATCTCTTAATTCATTACAAAAAGGATCTGCACATGATATATGACATACATTGCCTTCATCATAAAATGTATAGTCCCTTCGTTTAGTAAGGTCTATAAATTGATCCGGTAGTATAATATCCCCAGGTTTATAATTATTCTGTAGACTCCCCACCGCTGACGGTGCTATGATCCTTGATACGCCTAGTGAATGGAGAGCCCAAATGTTTGCTCTACTGTTAACCTTGTGTGGTGGGATAGTATGGCCCTTACCATGGCGAGGAATGAAAGCAACTGATCTGCCATTATATTCTCCAACAGTTATTAGATCAGAAGTGCTACCATACGGGGTAAAGATCTTGATTGATTTTGCATTATCCAGTAACTCGGCATTATAAATCCCAGTACCACCTATAATACCAATATCAGAATGATAATTCTTCATGTCAGTAATACTCCAAAATACAATTGAAATTGTATCCATGATTTCTCAGTTTATTCATACCTTCTAAATAATTCAAACAAATGACAAATACGAATCCTACGACAGTCCCACCCAATTTTTCGACAAGTGAAGCAGCAGCAATCGCAGAACCTCCCGTTGCAAGTAAGTCATCTACAATCAAAATTTTCTCTCCATGTAAAATTGCGTCATTCTGAATTTCCATAATTCTTGTACCATATTCGATATTATAGGATTGTTTAATTGTAGGACCAGGTAGTTTTCCTTCTTTTCTAATTAGAATTAACCCTTTATTCAAGCTCTTTGCAAGAAGGGATCCAAATATAAATCCCCGTGATTCAATCGCTGCAATTTTATTCATATGAACATTCATACAAATTTTGTATAATTTTTCATTAAGGTAATTGAATGAATCTGGCGTATTCAGAAGTGGATTAATGTCTTTGAACGAAATTCCCTTTGTAGGAAAATCGTCCCAACTTTTAACTAGATCTTTTAACTGTGCATCGTTCATTATTGATTGTTTTTCATATCCCATTTTACTACATAATTAACTTTCCGATAAAATAAGACGTTTAGAATAAAAAAATTAAAATCAACTAAATGAGTCCGTCAATATATACGGAGGTAGTAAAGATTAATTTGTATTTACTCCGAATATTCTATCAAAATATTCAGATTGTTCATTGACTACTTGTGCAGATTCACCTTCGTCAACCCCTGCGAGATCTTTGGCTAATTTTTTCTTGTATCCTAATTGCATCTGTCTCGCAATTTGAATCCTTTGCGCCTGAGGCGATCCTGCTCCATGCATTGATTCTGTAAGATATCCAACAGCATTTCGTCCAAGAGTCATATTCTCAATTAGTCGTAAAATTCGCATTCTATTTTCAGTCGAAACCCCTTTCCTACCCTTCAAGTATTTTTCAAGAAGTGGCCCTGTATCAGGACTACGAAAGTCCTTTTCAGAAGGCATAGTAACCATTAGGCCACCAGCTATATCTTGGGCAAGTCTGCCAATTTCATATGGAAATCTCGTTACATTATGTTTACAGACATTCGCCAGCATGTCGTCATTTTGATAATTTCCTGATAAGGTTTTATGAGCCTGGTAGGATGATGCGATACCAGCACCAAAGATAGTTTCGTTCAAATGTGTCATCTCAACTAGTTTATCTTTAATATGTGATGCATTGGAAATTCCGTTATAATCAGCGATTGAGGCAGCAGCCCCTATTAGCACATCTCCTAACCCAGTTTTGCAAACATAGCTACGTCTATGATAACATGTGAACCTCTCAACTAACATGGAAGCAAATTCGTATTCTCCGTCCATGAAGATTAATTCATTTGGAATGAACGCGTTATCAAAAATTATCATTGCCTCCTGGCCAGAAAACTTAGAATTTCCGGCGTCCAAGTCGCCATTTTCCATACTACGAGTATCACAGGATTGTCTTCCGTAGATGTAGGTAATTCCTTGTGCATCTGCAGGTATTGCGCCTACAATTGCATAGTGTTTATCCTCATCCCTTAATCTCATGGTAGGCATCACTAGAATCCAGTGTGAATTTATGCATCCGGTTTGATGTGCCTTTGCACCGGATATGTAAATACCATTTTGGTCTCTCTTTGAAACATGAACAAAAAGATCCGGATCTTCTTGTTGGGAAGGACTTAAACTTCTATCACCTTTGACGTCTGTCATCGCGCCGCCAATTACAAGGTTGTCATCTTGCATTTTCTTTACGAATTGTCTAAAACGTTCATGATATGGAGTACCGAATTTTTTATCAATTTCAAATGTTGTGGAATACAAAGAATTCAGTGCATCCATTCCTACACATCTTTGAAAACAGGTCCCTGTAAGTTGGCCTAGCTTTCTCTGCATTCTGTTTTGATTAACTAAATCTTCAGCACCTTCTGCGATATGTAAAAACCTGTTTACTTCATTACCTGTTAATGAAGATTTCGCTGATGCCAATTCAGGATCCTTTGTAGCAAGGTCGTATGTTTCAGCTACAGCATTAATTGAAGGCCTTATCAGAGGATGGTCAACCGGCTCCTTTACCAATTCACCAAAAAGATAAACTTTCATTTTGCGCCCTTTCAAGCTCTGAATATACTCTTGTCCTGTCCTAATCGGCATGGTATAATTAGAATTCACTTTGATAATATTTATATATTTTTAAAGAATCAGGATGATTCTATAATCAATAAAAAGTGCTACTTCTTGGCACCTAGAGTCCTGTTTTTGAGCCTCATATGTTTTCCGTGGCATTTTCTGCACCTTGAAGCAAGTATGGGATTTTTCCCGCCACAATCAAAACATATTTTATAAAATAGCCTTCTTTGCTGTGCAATATGTTTCTTATTAGTATCAGTTATTGGCATTTAGAGATGTTTTTTTTATCCTAAATTTTTGTTTTTCGAATTTTTACATTAGATTCGCAATACACAGTGAACTCAATTTTGTGGGTTATTACCAACCCTGAAAATAATGTATAATGATTGTCTTGGGCCGTTACCTGATTCAAAACATCAATTCAATCAACTAGACTCATTGATATACTATTTTTAGATTAGCCTCAAATAGAAAGTAGATTCGATTTAGGGATTTATAATGAAAACCTTATTTGGAATGACCTCCCTAATAATAATATGTCTTCAGAGCAGGCAAGTAAAATTTCTGAAGGGATAAACAGATGGAAATGTGAAATTTGTGGAAAAACGTTTGATAATGTTGATATGCTAAATTACCACAATCTTCTTGAACACAGCGAACACAAAAGACCCCCTATTGGAATTGGATAGAATTACGCTTATTTCTAAACTGTTATGCAATCTCTATCACAAGGGTTTTTCTAATTTGGGGAGAGACTTATTAAATATGGGAACGTTTGAACAGAATGATTTGTACTATAGCATTACATACTATTTTACCAAAGATAGAAATGTTCGAAACGGCTCTGATTCTTATAAAGGTAGGCAATTTTTATAATTGGTAAAGGTAATATATCATTTATGTTTGGCAAAGCTAAATGTAAATTATGTGGACAGAATGTTAGATTTGCACTTAGACACCTGAAGCAAAAGCATCCTGAGACTTTAAACGATCAAGATATTGTGAAATTAAGAATGGATAATGTTATGAGAAAATATTTTACGTAGAATTAATGAAATTACATGAAATTTATGTATTTATTAAAAGAACTAGCATTGTTTGGAGACGAAAAATAGATTGGATAAGGGGATATGAATTCCAAAAAAACGTTCAAACCAGAAATTGAAGTGAGGGAGCAAGTCAGTCCTACTATATGAAAATAGAAAGTGCCTTAAGAGATCAATATAGGAAGCTGGCAAAAGACCAAGGATATCGTACTAGGGCTTCATATAAGCTATTAGAACTTAACAAGAAATATAACATATTGAAACAAAATGATACCATTTTAGATATTGGATGCGCTCCAGGAGGATGGTTACAAGTGTCGAAGAAATATTCTGGTTTAAATGGAAAAGTATTTGGTATAGACTTGAATCCAATTAAACCGATTCCTGGCACTTCCGTAATTCAGGCTAACGTAGAGGACCCAAATGTTGTACAAATTATCAAGCAAAGATTTTCCCTTTCATTTGATGTAGTCTTGTCTGATTTATCTCCGAGTGTCAGTGGAATATGGCATTATGATCATGAGAGGCAAATATCCCTTACGTTAGTCGCATTGCAGATATCGAAGCAACTTCTGAAACCTGGCGGCATAGCCGTATTCAAAATATTTGATGGCAAATATTCAAGTAATGTTAAACAAGAGGCATCCAGACTATTTATGAAAGTAGCAACAAATAAGCCAAAGGCAAGCAGAATGAAAAGTAGCGAATTTTATCTTGTCTGTTCATCTTTTATTGGAAATGATTATACCGCATGATTACTTTGAAAAATTATATTTCTAGTTAAAAAATAAAATCATATTTAAAGCGACTCTCCGACCCCAGGAGTATCCTTCTCAAGTTTAGCAATTTTCTTTGCTAGATTCTCCATAGTCCCGGGGATATGACATTTGCACATACAATCCAAACATTCAAGGTGTTTATTACTTTTGCAATCACCTGAGATGGAAGTAGTGCTCATTAATATCGAGGATACAATAATGCATATTATAGTCTTTTCTTGAAATTTTCCAAGAATCTGTCGTATTTTTTATTTTTTACAATAAAATGAACTACTTAATACTTTAGAAAGATTTTATTTAATGAATAATATGTAACTTCCTACCTTATTGCTTAAATTTGATGTTTTATAATTCAAGTTGGCTAATGAAAAACTATGATCTAAGATCAATTTGGATTTGTAAGGAATGTAGATCTACGTTTTCATTTCGTTCGGATGTTGAAGAACACATCGAAAAATTAGGACATGATAACATAAACGAATATGACATGATTTCTGGAAAACTGTTAGATGAGGAATAATCTCAAACCCAGGTTTCTCAATATCGATTACTTTAGACTAATTAATACTTAATATAAAGAAAAAATCGAGTAGATTCCAAGCCGGGGTCGCCTAGCCTGGTAGGGCGCAAGCCTGGAACCAAATATGAACCGAAAGCTTGTGACCTGTGAAGGTCTCGAGGGTTCAAATCCCTCTCCCGGCGCATTTTTTGTAATTCGTTTATATAATTTACTCCATACAAAATTTAATACCTACCATAGAAATAAACAACAAAATTTGAAAAAACATCCTATAGATATTTTGAACAAAATCAAAGAAGTATTTTAATAAAATTGATTGAAATCCTATTAGTTTATTGTAAGTGTGATAAGAATTTTCGGTAAGTACACTTTCATTAATTCACTGTTGCTCCAAAAGTACATAAGAACAATAGACATAAACTTGTCCAGAATGGTTAATTTCCGAAACGCATGATATCACGAACGTTGTGAACATCTAGATATTTCAATTTCGTAATTATTCGAAAAAGAATTAGTATCATGATAGCCTTTATTGATTTTGCAAAACAAATCTGATGCTTTGTCTGAACCTTTGTTATCGACCCGTTTTAAGGTGCAACCGCCTGACCAAGAAACTATCCTACGGCTTGATTATCTTGCTTGTTCTACAATTACTTAAGAACCCGATTACTCCTCATTAATGAGAACGAACGGAATTAGTGAGGCAAAGGAAATCTCCTGGACAAGTATAACCTCTCAAAATTACTGGACTACAGTTTTCAACAAAATATGAACACATGAACAGTAGTGATGATGGCATATTTACTAATCATATAATAACCAGACTATGCATATTGCAATGTGTTTAACGCCGTGTCAACTAATTGAAATATGGATTGGATGGGATATAGTTTGGCTCGAGGGGGAATGCATATTGTTATTATTAAGCAGTACGACAGTCGAGAGGGTGATGGCGATAGTACAGTTGATGATTGCGAAAAGTTCTAGCAATCTAGAAATCTAGGTTCATCATATTTTTTTGATACTTTAATTCAATTTACACAAATAATGTTGTCAAAGAAATTATTTCTCGATATTGAACAGATAAGAGCACACTAGTTAAATCATATGTTTTGGCGATCCGCAAGTTTTATTAGTATTATGCCTGTTGTAGGTATGAGATGTATAAGATTATTAATAGTGGTATAATACTAGTTGCGATAGCTGCAGTGTTAAGTTCTTTAGGGTCATCAGTTGTCGCTCAGGTACGGGCGGATGACATAGTAGGAAGTTCGGGTGATGATTTTTTGCCCGGCACGAATGGAAAAGACAATATTTGGGGGTTGAGCGGTGACGACGTAATATGGGGAAAATCAGGAAACGATAAACTTTATGGGATGGATGACGATGATCATATTATGGGAAACGATGGAAAAGATAAAATTTTGGGAGGAGATAATGATGATATAATTGAAGGTAACAAAGGTAATGATGAGCTAGACGGTAATAGTGGTACTGATGTAATTCAGGGTAACAGCGGTAACGATGACATAACAGGTGGGAGAGGTAATGATATAATTGAAGGTAACAAAGGTAATGATGAGATTTATGGAGAACAGGGAAGAGATTGGATAGCGGGAAACCAGGGGGATGATTTTTTGTTTGGAAATCAAGAGTTTGATAGAATAAGAGGTGGCGACGGCCATGACAATGTAGCGGGAGGAAGTGGTGATGATAGGTTATGGGGAGGAGACAATAGTGACGATCTCATTGGTGGTAAAGGAGATGACTATTTACATGGTGGTAGAGGAAATGATGACCTGAACTCAGGTTCAGGGGACGATATCCTCAGGGGAGGTCCGGGGGCTGATCATTTTGACTGCGATGGTGGTCATGATAAAATATTAGATTATAAGCCTTCAGAGGGTGACACAAAAGATAAGAATTGCGAAAAGTTCTAGCAATCTAGAAATCTAGGTTCATCATATTTTTTTGATACTTTAATTCAATTTACACAAATAATGTTGTCAAAGAAATTATTTCGGGACATTGAACAGATAAGAGCACACTAGTTAAATCATATGTTTTGGCGATCCGCAAGTTTTATTAGTATTGCATATTGTATTGATGTCGTGTCATATATGAATCGAGAAAAGGATTTAATGATGTATGGTATTGTAGGTGTATTATTATTAGCTTCATTTTTAATGTCGGCTCCGGCTAATCAATATCAAAAAATTTTTGCCCAAACAGAAAATGCGACGGATGCAGAAATACCAAAATTTGAAAACGGAACCGCCACGTTCGCACCTCCGCCGGAAAGTGAAAGGGAAGCACCACCGGTACCTTCTAATGCAATCAAAGGCGCCGATTTGCCTAAAGAAACACCACCGAAAGATCCCGATAGTGAACCGCTGTCAGTTACCAATCGAACTGAGTTATTGGAAGTGCTGCCTGCAAACTCAACTAAAATTATAGAACATGTTGATGATGATCTGAAAAATAGCACCGGCGAAGGTTTGCTTCCACCTGCAATAATGGATAAAATAAAATCTGGTGAGGGTCAGGGTCAGGGTAATAAGACTATTCTAGACATTTCGTCCCCTAAAGAACTTGATGAAATTAAGAATTTCTCGGATTCTACAACAAATGTGACTAAACAAACTGCGGAGGAAGGAGAACCTATTTCCATATCCAATGCTACAAATGCAACAGCCGCAGCGGGAGCCCCTGAGGGCCAGGAGCAAGCTCAGACTGGAGGAGAAGCGACCAATGTTACAAATGCAACTGGTGGAGAAGAGCAAGCTCAGGCTGGAGGAGAACCTAATGGCACAGCTACAAATGCAACTGGCGGAGAAACACCATCTCAGTCAAGAGAGGAGGCAAAACAAACTGAAGGTGAAAAAGAACAATCTAAGACAGGAGCAGAAGAACAAGCCCTAGCAGGAACACCAGAGGCGTCTAACATGACAAATGCTACAAGTGCAACCGGCGGAGAAACACCATCTCAGACAGGTAAAGAACAAAAGCAAACAGGGGGAGGAGAAGAGACTACTACTATTATTGGTAAACAAAAGCAAACAGGGGGAGGAGAAGAGACTACTACTATTATTGGTAAACAAAAGCAAACAGGGGGAGGAGAAGAGACTTCTCAGAATTCTCCAAATGCTACTAACGCTACCAGTATGCTTAACGCTACTGATTCAAAAGACGGGAACGATAACCCTGAAGATGGCGGCTAGGATGAATAATCCTTAATCAGAACGGACAGAATATCAATCTACGCAATAAATCAACATTAAAGTAGAGAGAACAGAGATTCAATTTTTTGGCTTTTATTCCAATTTTTTACTGGTCTTCCAGCAACGAGGATAAGTATCAGGCTTCATTATCAATCTCTTTATATTGAAGGCTATCCCTTTGTCGTTTTGTTTAATTTCTTCTGAATTCATATTAGCTTCACCCAACGCAATAATTTCTCCTTTCAGTGTATAAATTCCAACTAGACTTCCTTTTTTTAAATTTTTATCAATAGCAACTATTCCTGGAATCGCCACTTGCGCACCGTGGCAAAGTGCATCTACTGCAGAATCTTTTACTGCTACAGAAACAACCCCTTCAAGGGCCAATTCAATTGGTTTTACAATGGAGCGAATTTTTTGTTCTTCTTTTGTCTCTTTATATGTCTCTATAGCATCGACCAGGTCATGTAACCTTACTAATTTATCAGCAGCTTCTGAAAAAACACTTACTCTTGTCCTCCTCAATTCAAACATGGTTGCTCCTGTTCCAAGAACTTCACCGATATCATAAATGAGTTTTCTAATGTACGTTCCTGCTTCACACAAAACACGTAGCAGAATGATGTTTTCTGCACTTTCTAGTCTTTGTATTTCATAAATTCTTCTTACACGAGTTGCTCGTTTTACAGATGATCTCTGAGGAGGTCTTTGGTAAATCTCTCCTGTAAATTCTTTAAGTAGATTATCAATTTGATCTACATCTTTTTGTTGATGAATTCTTGCAACAGCATAATATTCCTTTGGTCCAAACAAAAGGATTGATAATGCTTTGGTTGCATCGCCTAATCCGATTGGCAACAGACCAGTAGTGCCGGGATCGAGGGTCCCACTATGCCCTGCCTTAGTAATACCCAAGATTCTCTTTGTCCAAGCAACCAGTTCATGGCTAGTTGGTCCAGAAGGTTTATCTAATAAGAGAATTCCATAATCTAAAAGAATATCCAATGGTCTATTATTATGGTAGTATCCATACTTATTGTTAGTAACATCATCATTTATGATCTCTAGAGTATCAAGTTTTAATGTCATGGCAAGTCATTCAATACTACCGAATTTTCATCCTCTTTATGATTTCCTTACACAAATAAACGACTGAATCAAGAGTAAGGATCTCAGTATTAATCATGAAATCAAATACTTCAAGGCTGTCTCCAAAATCGGATCCATAAATTTTCTTGTAGATTTTCTTATTTTCCCTATCTCGCATCTTAACTATTCGTAGGGCATCTGTGACTGTGATCTTATCACGTTGTGACATTCTTTCAGATCTCTTCTCTTGAGATGCACTTAGCCAAAATGTAATTGATTCAGTAGCCAACCAAGGAAGAGTGTGGCTTGTAATAATAACGCTACCTTTTTTAGCAATATTGATCAATTTTTCATCCACTTGCTTGTCAAATACAGGATTCCTTTTTCGTTCTTTCATAAATCCAATTGCTTCATCAGAATCCCACCAATCATTTCCTGATATTACGTATCCTTCTTGGCGTGCTATCTCCTTCAAGATATCTCCTCCGTTATACAATTTAAATCCGAATTCCATTGCAAGAGCGTGGGCCAATGTGGTTTTGCCAACAGCTGCACTTCCTGATATAACCACGCTGATATTCTGTTTATTACCAACTTTCAATTATCTGTCCCTAAATTTCTTATATTGTCAACCCAATATTCATATGTATGCTACCCGTGATTTGAACTTCATTAAGTAGATTTTTTTAGTAGTTCGACCATAAGGGATGTAGCAGAATCTATCATGTTGTCATGATTATAAATAATCTCGAATGGAGCTCCAGTCAAAATTGAAAGTGATGAAATCATTGAGAAAGAAACATCTATGTCCGTTTTGATTTCGTTTTCAGAAATTATGTCTCTTGCTCGAGTATTGTCGTTTTTTCTCCTTCTTAGAATCTCTTCCGAATTTGCAGTTACTAGGATAAGTCTGTCAGGTTTTAGGCTTAAAATCATGTTCATTGGTAACCCGGGATAATAACCCGATGGCGTCTTAATAAAAAGATGTGTATCAACAATTACTATCGATTCTTTTAGGCTAGAAATATGATTAGCTGCCATAGTTTGTAATTTTTGCTGCACATCTATCGAAAGTTTTCTTAACTGGTCTCTATCATTTATCCCCAATTTCTTTGCTTCTTCGAACATCACAGATCCAAAAACCACCGTGCATACAGTCGTTCCTATATTCTGTAACGTCTGGGTAGCATTAGAAATAATCGTACTCTTTCCTACACCGGGAACACCGACTATAATAACTATTTTTTTTCTAGTCTCTTCCAAGGAGTGCCGCCAATTTAGGCATATGGGTATCAACTTGTTCTCTGACGAGCAGGTTGTAATAATTAACCAATATATCCACCATAAGCAATATCCCAATTCCGGTTCCAAATACACTGAGCACATTTGAAACGGCTGCCAATAGCCCTATTATTATCCCACCTGCTATAGTTACAGCCGGTATGTACTTATTCAGCAAAGTCTGTACAGAACTCTGGGTTCGTCTGAAGCCCGGAACCTGCACATCAGCGTCCAATAAATTCTTTGCAGCTGATTTTGGAGATAAACCTCCCAACTCGACCCATAAACGTCCAAATACAGTAACGATACCGGTCCAAAAGATGATATAAACAAAAGTTCTTAGCGGATCTTGGAGTGCGTGTTCGAAGGTTCGTGGTGCAGTAATGTAATACAAAATACCTCCAGTCGGAGACTGCGAGGCTTGAGGATCAAATTGAAAAATATAGTTGAAGAATGGATTTGCGTTTTCGGGATTATAGTTTGCCCACAGCATTTGACCAATAAAAATGGCATTTGCCAATAGTGCAGACGCTAAAATAACAGGAATGTTAGACGTGTACAGTAACTTTATTGGATATACAGCTGTAAACCCCCTATACTTCGTCGATACTATCGGGATATCTATATGGATGCCTTGAACATATACTAGAGCTAATAATACTAATGAAGTAACTATTAGACCAAAAATACTTGGCAGCTGGCCACTTCTAAACAACGCACTGGACAAGTCACCATGAATCGCAGCATCGATCGTGTATGGAATTACTCCTACTGGTCCGTCCTGAGCAGGTATCGGACTAAAAATACTCCACATAATTCCCTGTGCCACGCCTGCCATTATAAACAGACTAATGCCGGAACCTAGACCCCATCCTTTTTGAATTGTTTCATCAAGGTACATTACGATAAGACTTGAGCCGACCAATTGCCCAACTAATATAGGAATAAGACTTGGACTAGCAAGCAAGTGTCCATATACGCTAACACCATACAAAGAACCTTCTGCGACAATAACGATAATAGTAACTATCTTTGTTGCAGAGGTAAAGAGGGATCGATCATCAGGATCTTTGAAATTCAACTTTATCAACTCCGAGCCCTTTAACAGCTGCATTAACAAACCAGCAGTAACTATTGGCCCAATACCTAATTCTAGTAACGTTCCTTGTTGTGCTGCAAATATAACCCTAGCAAATGCTAAGAAATCAAATTTAGGTGAATCTGTCACTCCGAAGAGTGGAATTTGACCCATGACAAGATAAGCAAAAAGTGCGATTCCACACCAAATGAATTTCTCACTTAGTCCAATTTTCTTTTTAGGTTTCTCAACTTGTGGAATATAAGCTGATACCTTTTTAACTACTGTTCTGACAAAACTTTCATTCTGCACTGTGCTCATTTGAAATAATGCTCCCTCCTGCGGATTTTACCTTTTTTTTAGCACCTGCTGATGCTTGTGCTACTTTAATAACATAACTTTCACTAATATTCCCACCACCCAAGAGTTTTTGAATTCCTAATGATCCAAGGTCTATAACAGATTTTTCATCGTTTTTACTGCTGAATCTAAGTGAGACAGTTGCAAGATCTCTCAAATTTATCCACTTTTTGACTAGGAAACGGCTATACGAATTGAGTGTATCATGTCCAAAGTGGTCCGGCTCTTCAATTACTGTTCGTATCCAAAAATGCTTATGTTTTCCAGCTCCGCCAATCCCTCCTCGGCTACCAGATTGCCTATGTTGTCCTATTTGACCCCATCCACAATATCTTGAACCTCGGTGTCTACGGCTTTTTCTCAATCTAGTTGCCAACCTTGATACACCTTATACGATCAAAAGAGTATGTGTAAATATAAATGTAAAACTCATCATTTGTTCAATCAAGTTATAGCATTTTTTTTACAATTTCAAGCAGATCTTTGTTATTTCCAAGGACGCCACCATCTGAGAACTGTTTTTTAGTGCTCTTTTTAAACCCGCCCTTCGGTGGATTCAAGCTAAACCAGGGCTTAATATCATTTTGATCCGAGAATTTTATTTTATCATTTACTATAACATTAATCAATTCATCAATACCTTTGTAATTTTCTGAGCTTTTCCTTACTTTTTTTGATGAATCTAATTTAGGATTTTTCTCTTTGCCTCTTTTCTCGATCAATGTCTTTATAATTTCTGGATCTGCTTTTGACCATGCTACCCAATGACTAATTTTCCTTAGCATTCCTAAATAATTTGACGTTTCAGGGACCAGAGTAGCTGAAAACCTTTTGTTCAAGTGAAGACTCTTTAACGTATTTACTGCCCAGTACGGTACATTTATCGTTCCTCTCAATCTAACCACTAATAATGCCATTTTTCATCCTGTAATGTAAGTTGAGTTCAAAGCATGGAATATAGCCATCGCGGTAGAAGTCATTGTATTAGTAGATCCAAATGATTTTGTCCATGCATCTTTAATCCCTGCCAGCTTCAATAGATTTTTTATGTTTTCTCCTGCGACAAGCCCTAATCCTCTTGGTCCTGGGAGAATCTCCACTTTCACACTCCCGCCTCTTCCTCGAACGTTGAAAGGTATCGAATGAAGCTGCGTACACCGACATTCCCAACTACCACAACCCAATTTCACCGGAATTATATTAAGATAGGAATTAATTGTTGCCTTATCAATTGCGATTCTCATTTGAGAAGCTTTGCCCATACCTATTCCAAACCACCCTGCTTCGTTTCCAACAGCAACTAGTGCACTAAATCTGGTCATCTCGCCAGCATCGGTTTGCTTCTGCACTATGCCAACATGTACAACTTGACTCTTGATATCCGGAAGTAAGTGCTTTACTATTTCAGACTCTTGTATACGCATGCCATTTTCATAAATCTGTTCCATAGAACTGATCTTATTTTCTATTACCATCTGTCCTAAGGCCGTACGTGGCTTCCATACTGTGGTTTGTTCACTACTTTTAGAAAAGCTCATTTAGAATCTCCTTTCTTTTTGGGTGATTTAGATTTAGAGACGGCTTTGGTCCGTTTAGGCGAGTCTTTTTCACTTTTTTCGTTCACAATTCTGTCTTTTACTTCTGAAAAATGGCTGGGATATTTTTCTGGCTCCAATCCTGAACCTAAGTTTGAAGAAAATCTTGATTTGTAAAGCTCCTCATTTTCTTTTAGTTTCTTTGCATATTCTGCTATGTGATTGCCTTGAATCCTTTGTTCCGAAGGAATAATATTTTCTGAAAACGGCATTTCTAATCCTGCTTCAGACAAACCTTTTAAACATGCTGCAATTTTTGTCGTAAAATGTCTTTTGCCTATATACAATATGGCTCGAGTAATCTTTTTTTGTAGGCATTTTTTACCTAATAAGAGACCTACTAGATAACAGGATGGTACATTTTTCCGTGATCCCTTCCAGCCATAAGATAGTAATTCGTTACTGTGTACAGAAGCCATAACTTTGTCCCCAAGGAGATCCGGTCTTATTAATTGCGCCGAAACGTTTTCATCACTTACATTGACTGTTACAAAATCCTGTTTTCCAAATAATAATTTTTCGCGCTTTCTGTAATTTGTTTTTCCTTCTCTTATCCTTCTGAATGTGGAAGTATAAACCATAAATTAAAAATTCACCAACCTATCCTATTTATAAATTTGACAAGAATATGAATTACTTATAAATCATTATATCGCGTTCTTGTATTCTGCTGACATCTTGTTTGCTACCATTGCCGCAAAGGCCCCTGCGCCTATCCCATTATCAATATTTACCACTGTCAATCCCATAGTACAAGTTTGGAGCATCGAAGCTAAGGCAGCAATCCCATTTGAAGCAAATCCGTATCCGATTGATGTTGGAACTCCTACAACTGGTAAGTCGGTAACTGAAGAAACAAAAGAGCCCAACGCACCTTCCATACCAGCTACTACTATTATTATGTGAACTTTTGCAACTATCATATTCTCGATGGCTTTTAGAGTCCTATGAATTCCTGAAATCCCTACATCATATTCTATCACAGTCCTACAGCCCATTACCTCTGCCATGATTTTCGCCTCTTCAGCTATCTTAATATCCGAAGTTCCGGCGCAAAGTATACCTACTTTTCCATTCCTTTTAGGAAACCGGTGGAACTTTGTAGAAACCAATATCGTATTGATTCCCTTGGAAATCTTCAAATTACTCTTTTCAAGATCTTTACATAATCTTTCCTTATAGTCAGCACTAACTTTACTAATGACAGCAAATTTTTTCTTGGAAACTGTTGCCAGAATAATTTTTAAGAGATCCTTAAACTCTTTTCCTTGTGCAAAAATTACTTCGGGTATTCCACTTCTTAACTCACGCAGGGGATCTATTTTAGCTAAATTTTTTTCTACATATTCAATTGAATAAATTCTTAATTCTTGTTCTGCGGCAGTAACAGATAGTTCGCCCCTAGCTAGTTTTTCTAAAATTTTTCTAATTTCCATTTCTCTGCAACTTCAATTTTGAATTCTAGATATTGGTCATATTGAAAGACTCTTTATTGCATTCCTCACACTCTGAACTCCTAGGTCAAGGACTTTCATTTCATCTTCATTTAATTTTAACTCAATTATTCTTTCTATTCCTTCACTTCCAAGAACACATGGCACACCGATACATACGTCCCTATAACCATATTCTCCTTCAAGTAATGCGGATACTGGAAGTATTGTTCTTTTGTTTTTTATGATACTCTCAACCATGGTTGAAACTGCATTTCCTGGAGCATATACTGTGGCACCTTTCAATGAAATTACTTCAGCTGCTATCTTTTTTGTCTTGTTGATAAGATTTTCTGATTGCTGTGATGTAATGAAATGAGATAATGGTATTCCACCCACGCTTGAGAATCTAACAAGTGGCAACATGTTCTCTCCGTGTTCGCTTATTACCATTGCTTGAATTGAATCTCTAGAGATTCCAGTCACTGTACTGATATGATCTTTAAACCTTGATAGGTCTAACATTCCACCCATACCCATTATTTTGGTTCTTTGCCCTGCCAGTGACTTGATTACAAGGTATGTCAATGGATCAAGCGGATTTGTTACTACAATAATGTTTGAATTCTGAGCATAACTCTTAATTTTATTGCAAATGTCCTTGACTATTTCGGCATTCGTTTTCAGCAAATCCATACGAGTCATACCAGGTTTTCTCCCAACCCCTGCTACCACAACTACAAACTCTGATCCTTTCATTTCTTGATAGTTATTAGAACCTTGTACGATGCAGTCTATTCCACGCTCCGCTAGTTGATGGTTAATGTCCATTGCCTCACCCTGCGGTAATCCTTGGATTATATCAAGTAGCAAAATATCACCTAGTTCCCTCATTGAACAATTTAGTGCCACAGAAGAGCCCACTCTTCCAGCTCCTATCACAGTAATTTTCATTTAACAAACAACGAAGTTTGAGATTATTTATAAATTTTCAAAAATCTGGTTAAATCTCAGATTATTAAATTCTCAATTAAATACAACAATGGATAAAATAATTGTAGCATACTACATGCAGTAGAAGGAATTAAGATAAAATCTAAAGTAATAAGTCAAATCTTATAAAGATTTCTTAATTAGAACAATAAATGAAGATTTTCTTGACCAAGCAAAGATTCAATACATAATGTTTTTATGCACACACGAATTCTACTTTTCATGGAAGGATATTGTGTTAAGTGTAAACAGAAAAGGACTATGAATGATGAAAAAAAGATAACAATGAAAAATGGAAAACCGGCAACCCAAGGAATATGTTCTACTTGTGGGACTAAAATGTTTAGAATAGGTAAATAATCAAATCTGGAATTAATGGATCCTAAATAAGTTTACCATCTAATTATTTTTTTAATCTACTCTGATGGTGTGAAGTTTCTAAGTGAGTCCTTTTTGTTGGTAACACTTAAATCCCTTGATAAATCGGAATCACTTTTTAAACTTTTAGTATTGCCTTCTTCTTTTGATTTTGGGGATTCGTAACTATCGAGTTTTTCAAGTGCCTGAGTAATTTCTGTCTCCATCTTCTTTATTTTTTCGGCTTCTATACGTAATGAATTATCTAGATTTTCTCGACGAAAAGGCGTATTTTCAAGATTAAGATGATCGGGATCATGATGAGTCTGTTTTGGTTTAGTCGTATGCATCTTCGAATTCGTGTTAGATATCTCGTTTAGTCTAGTATCTATGACTTTAATTTTGTCTTCTATTATGGAAACAAGATTGTTCTTTATCGAACTTAATTCGAAAAGATCAACTACTGATCGAGTTTGCTCAATTTCTTCATCACACTTCGTTAGATCTTCACCATATTTTATCATCAGCCTGTCAAATTCCAATTGACTTAGTTTGCCTTCTCGAAATGTTTCGTGTATTTTTCTCACAGAACTTGTAATTATCGATCTTTCAACTTCCAGTGAATCCAGTTCATTTTTCATCATTTTAAGGTCAGAATTATTTTTGTTGCTCTCAAAGGAATTTTCTCCCTTTTTTGTTTTCTTGTTATTTGGTACATTCACAATTCTTTGCTTTCTTATCTGATGAAAAACTACAGAAGATATTGCACCTAGACCAATTGAAAATGATGCAAGAAGCAAATCCAACTTTAAGATATTAATTTACACCATACTGTTAAGTCTTGTCCTTAGAATGTCTAAGTCACTCTACGTTTAATCCAGTCATATTTTCGCGTTTTTGGATCTGGATATCCGCATTTTGCACAGCGCTTGTCTCTTTTGTGAAACGAGTTGTGGCCACATCTTCTGCATCTTATGTGGGTCTTCTTTCTAGTGAACTTTCCCATTGATGTTGTTCCTTTTGTCATTCTAATTATCCTCCAAGAGCATGGAAGTTATATTGTCAAACTGGCGGCGGAGATATCATAACGACATTATCTCCCCTTACAACAATAGTTCCAATTTCATTTGATTTTCCTTCATCGAGTAGTTCCACAGAGTTGTCTAGTAGTAAATTCATATGTTGATCAAAACCGTGCAAGTTTCCACGAATTACTTTACTCCCTTTCAATTTTATTAGCACTAATTTGCCTAAACTTTCGTCAAGTATCTTTACAGCCATGTCAACGGACATCTATTCTACTACCTATGGTATTCCTTAATGAAGGTCTATATTAAAGTTAATAATAATTAATCGTTTTTGCACAAGCATGATTTTGAGTTATTTAAAAACCCCATAATTTTACTAATAACAAATACAAACTTCAGTTTCAAAAAATAGTTCTACATCCTAAGTAGATCATCAAGTTCGTTTATAGATCGAACAAGATTCTTAACTGCAACTGATATTATTTTTTTGCCTTCTTTTTTACAAGCCTTTGTAGGATCACCCCAAACACCATTTCTTGTTATCTTAAATGATGCTGGATTGTTAAGAAATGTAGAATATGTGGCATGTAATCTCTTTTCGTCGACATATCCTTTTTTGCATTTTTCCATTTGTACCAGTTTTGGTTGTATAGCCATCATTAAAGAGGTTTCCACAAAACCAGCATGATCGAATTCCCTTTCAATCAGCTGCCAGTAGTTAATCCCAAATACATTTACTCTCGCATTATCTTTAACTACTTTCTGAGGAACATATTGCATTGCTCCCATATTTCCATGATGCCCATTTAAAATTATGACGTAGTTAAAACCATTTTCTGCCAATGAAACACATATTTGACTTAAAAGGTCCGAAAGTAGATCGTTGCTTATCGAAATGTTGAAAAAAGGCTTGTGTTCGTACGATACTCCGTAAGGAATAGTTGGTAGAATATACGAAGAAATCTTTTTTGAAATTTGGTTTGCTAGATATTCTGCAATTATTGTGTCAGTAGTTATTGGAAGATGCGGCCCATGCTGTTCTATCGCGCCTAATGGTATTATTATGCGCCTCTTATTATTTTCTATCTCATGGCTACTAAGATTGTATATAGACATCAATATAAGTGATATTTAATTGAGTTATTAAACTAATCAAACAAATCTTCAATTCTTAACGTTTGAATAATTCATTTCCTGGTCCTTACTTCTGTCTTTTATAATCACCCGTCCCCAATTTAGTTCTATCCGGTTTTCTAGGTATAGCGTTACTGCTTTTAGCAATGTTACTGCTTCTAGTTTCTGTCCCCTTCTCTTGATTAATTCGACAGTGTCTCCTTGTCTAACTCGAAAAGATTCCTGACAAATTATAGGTCCTTGGTCAAGGTCTTCAGTAACAAAATGAGCTGTACACCCCACGATTTTTGCTCCTCTTTCATATGCTTGGACATACGCATATGCTCCCGGAAATGCTGGTAGTAATGATGGATGAATGTTAATTATTCTATCAGGATACCTCCAGACAAAGTTTGGAGTCAATATTCTCATGTATCTTCCTAGAACTATCAAATCTACATTGTAGCGATCCATGATGTTCAGAATTTCATCTTCTGCATCTGTTTGTCTATCGTGTGTAATGTGATAAAATGGAATATTGTATTTTTTTGCAGTAGAATTGGTCGTGTTATCGCTTGCTATGATGACAGCAATGTTTGCATTTATCTCACCAGTTGCTTTTGCATCCAGCAATTTGGTGAGGCAGTGACTCTCTTTGCTTACAAAAATGGCAATGTTCTTCAATCTTTTGGGTTCTTGATAGTGAATTTTAACTTCCATATGTAATTTTTTTGCGAGGGTTTTCAGTTCAGTATCAAATAATTTCTTCTTAAAATGACGGTGATAAAATGAGGCCTCTAGTTGCATTCCAAATAACCCACCGATAACATTTTGATTTATTTGTTCAATATTTCCATCGTTTTTGAAAATGAATTTGGTTACATCAGCCACAACGCCTTTTCTATCTTTACCTACAACTGTAACCCCAACTAATAGTCTGTCATTTCTATTCATGAATACAATGGATTAATAAAGCTCAAAATTAAAGGATTCTAGAAATGCAAATACTAATACTTAAATAAGTTGACTTCAATTCTAGAGCGATGATAAATACACTTTTAGTGAATTTAAGTCTAACAGACTAGAGTAGATATGTTCTTTTTGGTTGCTCTTCACAATTTGGTTTGCAAGAAATGAGTCCGGAACAGAAACAGAAAATTTTCAAAAAATCAAGAAGGGACTTTGATTATAATAACCCTACGCGAAAATGTTCAGTTTGCTACACTCTATCGGGATGGCACTGTTATACATGTGACGGTGATTTTTGTGACTTTCATTTTCATGATGAAAAACACAAAAAATTGTGCAGTTTTTGATTAGTAGAATAATCATTTTGCCTTTTAGATTTTAGAAATTTTATATAGCATAATTAAACGAGTCACAACAACGCAGATTTTTATTTATAAAGTTGAGTGCGGGGGGTGGGATTTGAACCCACGAATCCCTAAGGAACAGGGATCTAGGAACGTGAATGTTATCCATTCTAAGCATCGCACTCGCTTTGTGCAAGACCTGCGCCGTTGACCTAGCTTGGCAACCCCCGCATCGAATTTTGAAAGTTATGCGGCCAAAATTATCTATTATTTAGAATATATTGGTGTTTAGTTATCATGAATCAGAATATGCCTTTATTTGGTACTAATGGAATTAGAGGTATTTTCGGAAAAGATCTTTCTCTGGATTTTCTAGTAGATGTTACTAAGTCATTGGGGGCTTATTACAAGGAAGGTTCAATTTTAGTTGGAAGGGATGGTCGAATCTCAAATAATATCATGTTTAATATTATTACCGCAGGATTAAATTCAAGTGGACTAGATACAGGAGATGCAGGTCTCCTACCAACACCTTGTCTTCAGTACGCAACAAAAAAAAATCAATATAAAGGCGGCATTATGATTACTGCTTCCCACAATCCTCCAGAATACAATGGAGTAAAACCCATCGCAAAAGATGGAGTTGAGTTATCAAGAGAAGATGAGATAGTGGTTGAAGAGATTCTTAGAAATAAATCATTTAACAACTCAAACAAAATAGGACGAAACATAAAAGAAGAATTAATAATTGACAACTATATTGGTGATGTTCTAAAATTAGTAGATGTAGACAGAATCAAGCAACATAAATTTAAAATAACAATGGATTTAGGAAACGGAATGCAAGCGCTAGTTGCTCCGGAACTGGCCAAGAGGCTTGGATGTACGGTAATAACGCTTAATGGAACTATAGATGGTAATTTCCCAGGAAGAGGATCAGAGCCAACGCCGGCAAACCTCAGTTTATTAAGTTCTATTGCAAGAGAAACGAAATCCGACCTTGGCGCTGCGTACGATGGAGATGGAGATAGATCCATATTTTGCGATGAACAAGGATTCATTCATTGGGGCGACAAAACAGGGACCTTATTAGCAAGGTACCTGATCACTAAGAAACATCATAAGGCGAAAATAGTTTGCCCGATAAACACTACGAATGTACTGACAAAAATTGCACAAGACAATGATTCACAGGTTATTCATACAAAAGTTGGCAGCGTCGAAGTTTCCCGTGAAATGGTTAAACAAAATGCCTTTATTGGAATGGAGGAAAATGGAGGTTTTATGTACGGAATATTGAATCAGGTAAGAGATGGCGCAATGACAACTGCACTAATGCTCGATTTACTGGCCTCGGAGGAAAAGCCGCTATCAGAATTGTTGTCATCCCTCCCATTAGTTTACCAATACAAGTCCAAGTTTCATTGTTCTGATATTGGGTTAATTAAAAAATTAATCGATAAGGTAAAGAATCATGGCAGTCCGATGAAAATTGAAACGCTTGACGGCGTCAAGGTTTGGTTTGATGAAGAAAGTTGGTTAATGTTACGGCCAAGTGGCACTGAGCCTTTGATTAGAATTTATGGGGAATCTACAGACGAATTGTTAATCAATTCCAAAGTCACTGAATACACACGGCTTGTTTCAGAAATACTAAATGAGAAATAACATTTTGCTCGGCAACATTTTTAATACGCCTCTCCTTGTATTCAGTAGATTAAAGATGATCCCAATGGGTGATGGAATATAACATGAGTAAACCTTTTTATGTAAAATTTGAAACCCCAAAAGATCTTGTAAATGCAGTCTATGAGGCCGTTAGGGTAGCCAAACAAAGCGGAAGCGTTAGAAAAGGGACCAATGAAACTACAAAGGCGATAGAAAGGGGAATTGGGAAATTGGTAGTAATAGCAGAGGACGTACAACCACCAGAAGTTGTTGCACATATTCCTATTATTTGTGAAGAGAGAAATACTCCGTATATTTTTGTACCAAGTAAGCAACAATTAGGAGAATCGATCGGGATTGAAGTTGGTTCTGCTGCGGCAACAATAATTGATGCAGGAGAAGGTCAACACATTGTAGACCAGATAGTTGGAACAATATCCAACATTAAAGATAAGAAGGAGTGATTTCACTATTGAGTAAAGCTGCAGAAGTAAAGGTAACGCCAGCAGAAGTTATACAGATAGTAGGAAGGACAGGCATAGCTGGAGAAGTAATCCAAGTTAGAGTAAAGGTTCTAGAAGGAAAGGATAAAGGTCGAATTCTTACAAGAAATGTTAAAGGCTCCGTTAGAATGAAAGACATTCTGATGTTGAGAGAAACTGAAAGAGAGGCCAGAAAGATAAAATAGTGAATTCGATTGAGCAAAGCAGCTGGTTCTCTTCGTAATTGTTTCTTTTGTGGAAAACACATTCCTGCAGATGAAGGACTTTTGTTAATAAAAAATGATGGATCTATTCAATGGACATGTTCCCCGAAATGCAAGAAAAACGTGAGGTTAAGACGAGATCCCCGAAAATTCAAATGGACGCGAAAGTATGTTAAAGGCGGAATCAAGGTCAAAAAATAAGGACAAAAGATGTCCAATCTAGAACAGACTCTTATAGTCGTGAAACCTGATGGCTTTAAGAAAGGCCTTGTTGGAAAAATTATTTCTAGATTTGAGGAAAAAGGCTTTCAAATACTTGATCTTAAATTATTTCAATTTGATGTAGAGACAGCAAGAAAATTCTATAAAGCGCATGAAGACAAGCATTTTTTTGATGAATTAGTTTCATTTATCTGTTCAGGTAAAATAGTTGGATGTATTTTAGAAGGAAACAATGCAATTTCAACAGTAAGATTGATGGTTGGAAACACAAAATCAACAGAAGCTCTACCTGGAACTATTAGAGGTGATTTTGGAATCGGATTCACAGACAACATAATACACGCCTCTGACTCCACTGAAAGCTTCATAAAAGAGTCTAAAATCATTTTTAACTAAGTGAAACTTCGCCAACCAGTTGTAGTAGTATTAGGTCATGTAGACTCTGGTAAAACCTCCTTACTTGATAGGATTCGTGGAACAGCGGTTCAATCTAGAGAGGAAGGAGGAATAACTCAACATATTGGTGCAAGTTATTTCCCAATAGAAACAATTAAAGAAATAACAGGAAAATTATTTGATAAACTATCAAAGTCAGAGAACCCCGTTCCCGGCCTCCTTGTGATAGACACTCCAGGCCACGAGGTCTTTGCAAATCTTCGTATGAGGGGAGGCTCTGCTGCAGATATTGCAATCGTTGTGGTTGATGTAAATAAAGGACTTGAAGCCCAGACAATCGAAAGTTTGGATATATTAAAAAATAGAAAAGTACCCTTTGTTATTGCTCTCAACAAGATAGATCAAATATCTGGTTGGAAAAAAAACAACTCTATACTAATCGCAGAACAGTTGAAAATTCAAGACCCAACAATTCTGGCATACTTGGATGAAAAAGTCTACAACGTTGTAGGTGCTCTTTCTCGAATAGGATTTAGTTCCGAGGCATTTTGGCGCGTAAAAGATTTTACAAAGGAACTTGCAATTGTACCGGTAAGTGCGATAACAGGGACCGGTGTACCTGAGCTATTGGCAGTTCTTGTGGGATTAACTCAACAATACATGTCCAAAAGACTGGAACGACATGAAACTGAAACAAAGGGTATCGTTCTTGAGGTTAATGATGAAGTAGGATTAGGACCGTCGGCAAATATTATTCTTCTTGACGGGACACTAAAACACGGTGATAGAATTGTTGTTGGAAAAAGGGATAACGTTACGAGTACTAAAATCAAGGCGTTACTACTCCCTAAACCATTAGATGAAATGAGAGATCCAAGGGATAAATTTAGACATGTGGATAAGGTTATTGCTGCTGCAGGACTAAAAATAACCTCTCCTGATCTTGACGGTGTACTTGCTGGAAGTCCTCTCTACGTAGTCAATAATCTCGAGGATGAAGAGAGATTAAAAGCAAATATAGAAACTGAGATAAAGTCAGTAATAATACAAACAGAATCAAACGGGATAATTTTAAGATGCGATACCATTGGATCTATTGAGGCTATTACAGAACTTTTGAAAAAGGAAAACATACCAGTCAGATCTGCTGATTTAGGGAATATTACACGTAGAGACATACTTTCTGCCTCTGCGGTCAGAGAGAAAGATCGTTATGTTGGCGTGGTCCTTGGATTCAATGTAAAGGTTTTGGAAGAGGCGGAGAAGGAAGCATATGAAAGAAGGATAAAAATTTTTAACGAAAAAATAATTTATAATTTGGTGAGAAATTACTCAGAATGGGTAACATATGAGAGAGTTCATGAAGATTCAATTATATTTAATGAAATACCCCCAATCTGCAAAATTCAATTCTTAAAGGGTTACGTTTTTAGAAGGAATAATCCTGCCGTGTTTGGTGCTGAAATTTTGATTGGTAAATTGAGGCAAAAAATTTCTGTAATGAACGAAAAGGGTAAGAAAATAGGTGTGATCCATCAGATACAAAACGAAGGCAAGAATCTAGAAGTTGCCGACAAAGGAACGCAGGTTGCACTTTCGATTAAAGGACCGACAATTGGCAGACAAATAAATGAAGGCGATATATTTTATACTGACCTCAATAGTAAGCAAGCAAAGTTCTTACTGGAAAGATTTTCAAATAGGCTCAACGAAGAAGAACAGGAGGCTTTTAATTTTATTCTATCTAAAAGACGTGAAACAGATCCTGCATTCGGATATCTATGATACAAGAAATCTAAATTAAATTAATTCAGCAGTTTCAATAGGGTCTGCGTTTTAGATTATTTCCATTATTGGTACTTTTCTAGTAAACCTTCTAGTCCCTTTTCACCAACGGCCCCTACAGCTTTTTCAATTAGTTTCCCATTCATAAAAACAATGAACGTAGGAATTGCATACACGTCAAATCTCATTGCGACCCCTTGGTTATCATCAACATTTAGTCTACCAAAAATAACTTTTTCTTCATACTTCTTTGCAAGCTTGTCAAAGATTGGAAGCATGAACTGACATGGTCCACACCATGTTGCCCAAAAATCTACAAGAACCGGTTTATTTCCACCAATTACTTCATCAAAGTTTTTTTCTGACAATTCAACTAGCGTAGGTTTATTGGAGTTTGAACTCATAGTTACAAGTTATCACCAGAATTGATATTTAAATCTTGTAATAATAATTTTTGAAAAGTAAAAAAGGCTTCTTCAATTGAAGTGTCTCCATCTTTTTTTCGACTAGTTTTGTAATTGATTTTTTAGTATTGCGTTGTTTTTAATTGCACGTTACAGATCGAGTATGAATTTAACCTTGTATTGATTACCTTGTTGTAATATTTCCATCTCATGGTAGGTGACACCCTTTATTTCGATCTTATAACCATGTTTTGTAATGTCTATTGTTTCAGCCATGCCCGATCCTGTTAATTGATATTTTGAATCCAATTTGGAGATCATTAACTCGAAATTTGAAATTACCTGATTATCTATTGCGATAAGTAGATGGACTCTTTCCAACCAGTTAAATAATAATTCGTAATAATCCACTCCTTCTATCCGAAAATCAACCTTACTCGTCCCTTGGATGTCTCTGATTTCAAACATTACATTAACTGTCCCTTTGGCCGCGTAGGAAAAGGCCTCTTCCATGCTGTCACCGTAGGCCTCGATATAAGCGTCTGTAACGTGTTCTAGATATCTAAAACCTCCGGGCAATAGTCATTGTCTTAGTCCCGCTTTATTATAACTAATCGCAAAATCTAAATGATAACACACGATCCTCAAGATTGTGAAGCTAGACCTTCCACGAGGAATGAAGGATTTGCAATATGAGGAGTTAAAAAATATTTTCTTCATCAGAGATAAATTTGTAGAAACTTCAGAAATCTTTGATTTTAATCAAATGGAACCATCGACATTGGAATTATTATCTACTCTTGAAGCAAAAAGTGGACCATCAATAATTGAAGAAATATACAGTTTTACCGACAAGGGAGGTAGGGACATTGCCTTACGGTTTGATCTGACTATCGGACTGTCAAGATTTGTTTCTATGCGTAGAGATCTTAAACTTCCAATAAAATTATCATCATTTGGAGGTGTTTGGCGATATGACGAACCACAATTGGGCAGATATAGATATTTTCATCAATGGGATATTGAGATATTTGGCTCTGCAGATGTGGATGCTGATGCAGAAGTCATAGAGTTTGTTTCATTATTTTTAAGGAAGTTGGGAATCGATTTTGTTATAGCTATAAATCACAGGTCAATATTAGAAGAATATCTAGCAAAATTTCTTGGTATTACAGACAATTTGGTTGTCAGTGAAATGTTGAGGGCCATTGACAAGTTATCCAAAAAAAGTTCGAAACAAATTATCAACGAATATAAGGAAAAACTGGATCCCAATAGTTTGGAAAAATTTATTCAATTTGTCTCTTTTAATGGCCCGCCTGAAAGACTATTGGATATTGATAAGGTTAGAGGATTTCATTCATCAAACACTCTCATAAATTTGTTTGATTCGCTAAAATTAAGAAATGTAAAAAACATAATGGTAGACTTTGGGATTGTACGCGGCCTTGATTATTATTCGGGCATAGTATTTGAAGCAAAAGAACCATCATCACAAATAGGATCATTGGTGGGAGGTGGGAGATATGATAAGCTGACAGAAGCATTTGGCAGAAAGGATTTGTATGCAACCGGTGCTGCAGGAGGGGTAGAGAGGATACTAACAGCTATTAAAGATAAATCAACAAAAGTATCACAAAGGCAACTAATTTATGTCGCATATGGTTCCAAACAAGAAAAAAAATTTGCTTTAGAAGTAGTTTCAATTTTAAGGAATCTCGGATATTCTACTGATTATGATATAAACAGCAGGACCATAAACAAACAGTTTCATGAGGCTTCTTTAAAGAATGCATTGGCAATCATAGTTGTAAGCCAAAATGAATTTAAAAAAGGTATGGTTACCATTAAAACAGGGGTTAAGGAACAAAAGCAAAGCATTAGTGAAATTGGAAAATATCTAGACCAAATAATTTAGACTGGTCATTCGTTTGTTTATTACTAATTATTGGCCTTTTTCGATCTTGATCATCTTAACGTTCTTCATCTTTATCATACCATTTTCCTTTTTATCATAGACAAATCTCACAACTAAATCAGGTGGCTCATAGCTAACATAAAGGTCATTTTTTTCAAGCATTTGAATGTCGTGTCCTAACATTATCTGCGACTCCTCTACCCCATTCTCTATCAATCTTTTTATTGCAGCTACTGCAACGCCATCATCTGAAGTATTAGTTGTCAATAGTACCTTTCCAGTACATTTTAGGCTCATCGGGTATGGAAAAATAGCTTCTCACAATTAAACTGTGCCTTCAAAATTAAGCTTTGGTGCTACTATTTTAATCTCAATGAAAAAAGAATAATATATTTATTACTAGATACAGACGTCAACGTAAAGGATAATGGTCGAGGTTGCAATAATTATTTGACAGACCACATATCGCATGATGTGCTAATTATTGGCACTGGCCTGGCGGGATTGCGCGCTGCTATCTCATGTGCAAAGAGAGATAAGAATCTGGACATTGGAATAATTTCGAAGGTCCAAGCTATGCGCTCACACTCCGTCTCCGCCGAAGGTGGAACTGCAGCGGTATTGTTTTCTGATGAGGGAGACAATATCGAATCCCACATCTACGATACTATCAGAGGTAGTGATTTCCTATGCGATCAGGATGTTGCTGAAAAATTAGCTCATGAAATACCCAAGGAAATTTATCAATTAGATAGGTGGGGAATGCCATGGTCCAGAAGGGAGAATGGTAGAATTGATCAGAGGAAATTTGGAGGATACTCTTTCCCAAGGGCAACATATGCTCAAGATAAAGTGGGCTTTTACGAAATGCAAACACTGTATGATACCTGTCTTAAATATGGTAACATCCATTTTTATAATGAATGGTTTTGCACATCAATCCTAGATGATGGAAAAAATAACTTTGCTGGTGTTACTGCAATAGAGATAAAAAATGGAAACTTTAATGTTTTCAAATCTAATTCTGGTATTATCGCCACCGGCGGAGCTGGCAGGCTTTATAGTTTTTCAACTTATGCGTACTCTTCCACACCGGACGGATTAGATATGGCGTACAGATATGGTCTGGCTTTAAAGGACATGGAATTTGTTCAATTCCACCCTACAGGAATTCTTCCATCAGGTATTCTGATAACAGAAGGTGCCAGAGGAGAAGGAGGCTATCTGATTAATAACCTTGGAGAGAGATTCATGAAAAATTACGCCCCAGAAAAATTGGAACTGGCTCCGCGTGATGTAGTTTCCAGATCAATGATAAAAGAAATTGAAGAGGGCAGGGGCTTTAAACACGAAACGGGAGTCGACTGTCTTAAATTAGATCTGACACACTTGGGAGAAGAACGCATAAAAGACAGGTTAGCCGGAATCAGAGAGATAGGTATCAAATTCTCAGGTGTCGATATAATAAGTGAGCCAATAGAAATTAGACCAGTATGTCATTACATGATGGGTGGAATACATACTGATATCTATGGCCAAACTGAGATGAATGGGCTATGGTCAGCTGGTGAGGCAGCATGTAATAGTCTTCATGGAGCAAATCGACTTGGAGCAAACTCTACTTCGGAATGTTTAGTCTGGGGAAGTATAACAGGGAGATTGGCAGCTGATTATGCCAACAAGAAAAAAGACATGACCATTTCCATTGCAGATAACAAGGTAATGTCTGAAGAAAAAAGAATTTTTGATGGGATTTTCAGAGGAAGGGGTCAGGTAAATCCCTACGAGATTAGAAAGGAGTTTTCAGATTTGATGGACGTGAAGGCATATATTTTTAGGAATGAAAATCAACTGATAGAAGGTCTAAAAAGAGTTAGAGAACTCAAGAAATTATCGTGGAAACATGTAGATGATAGCGCAAAGGAATATAACACAAATTTCATAAATGTAATGGAGATAGATTCATTATTGAGAGTAGGAGAAGTAATAATTGTTGGTGCTTTGAACAGGCGGGAATCAAGAGGAGCGCATTTCAGGACTGACTATCCTCACAGAGACGATGTTAATTTCTTGAAGCACACATTGGCATACTTTAAGGGTGATGTTGAACCTCACTTATCATGGCATCCTGTAACGTTAACCAGATACGTACCAGCAGAGAGAAAATACTGATGAAAGAGATAGAACAGCCAAGTCGCAATAATTTGGAAGGATTAAAGGGATGGCTTAATCCGTCAAGATATGGATGGGAGCGTATCTCTTACTGGTTCCAGAGATTAACTGGAGTTTTTCTTCTTATCTATTTCATCGGTCATGTGTATGAAACTAGTACAATAGTTAATGGTCAGAATGCATGGGAATCATTTTTAGAACTAACTCAAACAGTTTGGGGACATCTATTCTTAATTTTGGTAATAGGAGCTTGTACATTTCATTCGGCAAATGGCATTCGTTTAATTTTTACTCATTCAGGTATCGGATTGGGAACACCTGGTAGACCTGACTATCCCTATAGTCCTTCATCTTTAAATTACAGACAGAAATCTGGGATATGGATTGCATTGATATTGGCAGCTGCCGCAATGTATTACGGTTTCAACATCTTGTTCGGAGAGTAATCATGGAAAGTCATAGTATACTAAAAGAAAGTCAGATAATGAAGATTCATTACGTTACAGGTATCGCTGCAATATTTGTTGTTGCTGTTCATATATTGATGAGGCTTATAGTGCCGTTTGAATTGAGTCTTGAATATGATTATATCATATCAAATTACAAGAATATTTTTTATGTTCTAATTCTAGAGTCAATCCTAGTATTGGTCTCTGTTCATGGATTCAATGGAATAAGGATAATATTGCTGGAATTAAGACAGAATAAAGCGTGGGAGAATATGACTACAATTGTCACTATTTCTGCAATGATTGCTCTCATCGCTTATGGTACAAGAACAATAATATTGGTAAATGGATTGTGATCTTTGGTATTGAATAACACTGAAAGAATAAACGAAGACAAAATAGTATTAAAAGTGTATAGAGAAAATAGAGGACAGAAATCTAGGACCTATTACGACAGGTTTGAAGTTCCATATAAAAGATGGACAACCGTATTGGACGCTCTACTGTATGTGAAGAGTTACATTGATCCAAGCGTAGCCATTAGATATTCATGCAGGATGGCATCGTGCGGTTCGTGTGGAATGAAAATAAATGGCATTCCCAGATTGGCCTGTTACACGAAAATCTCTGAATTAGATAAATCAACAATTGAATGCGAACCTTTGTCAAACTTTCCGATAATAAGAGATCTGGTTACTGACTTCTCACTTTTCTTTAATCATCACAAAGATATTCAGCCTTACGTACAAAGCAATGAGAGCGTTGAAACTGATACTGAAAAAAAGACATTTTCATTTTACCAATCACCAGAAGATGTAGACAGATATCTTCAATTTTCTTACTGTATAAAGTGTGGATTGTGTTATTCTGCCTGTCCTACGGTTGGTACGGATTTGAGATTTCCGGGTCCTCAGGCGCTGGCGCAATTATACAGATATTTTGCTGACACGAGAGATGAATCAAAGAACAGATTGGATATTGTCGATGATAGACACGGTATATGGAGATGTCATTTTGCAGGTTCCTGTAGCAAAGTATGTCCAAAAGGAGTAGATCCAGCCTTAGGAATACAGCTATTAAGATCCTACATGCTTGGCATATCTAAAGACAATAAAAAACTGGCAAAAAAAATTGAAATAAACGGTGACAAAGAAATTAATAACAATTAGCTGATAAATTTAGAATCCAATTGACCTATTTTGAAGGCAATTTGCTTTCATTTACCTGCTTGTTTATGGCGTCAGCCATAAAGTGATTGCTCACATTTACCTTCGATTCTGTGACACCCTGAATCTTGTAAACATTATCTCTGATATCTTGGGCAATTTTGAAGCCAAATATTGCAGGACAAAATGGACTTGTCAGGTGTAGATCAATTTTTACTTTTCCTTCTATGATATCTACTTTATCTATTAATTCGAGTTCCATAATGGAAACTCCGATTTCGGGATCTACAATCTTGGTGAGTTCATCAAATATTGACTTTCGTAATTGTTGAATCTCCTGACTCATATATTGAATTTATTTTTATACTATATAACTATTGATCTTATCATCTCACACCATATATTACTAGGATATCAAAATTTTCAGTATTATAAATATCAATAAATAAGTCTATCAGTAGTTTGTTTTCATCATGTATAGATCAAGACACAGGCAAGATCTTGATAGACGGGCATTGAATTTCCTTTCATCAGTTGACATAGATGATAAAATTCTATATTATGATATCTTATGTACTAAAGCCCATGTTATAATGTTGTATGAGATTCATTTATTGTCTAAGGATGAACTTGCAAGTATTGTAAATGAATTAGATCGTGTCTTACGTCAACCAGAGAAATTGGTGAAAGAAGGATTTGAAGATATTCATGAGGCATTGGAAGGACATCTAATTAGGAAAATAGGAGTTGATGTTGGAGGTAAAGTTCAAACTGGAAGATCAAGAAATGATCAAGTAGTAACAGATATCAGAATTAAAGCAAGAGATGATCTGATTGCAATTTTATTTCATCTGTTGAATTTGGTTAGATTACTTATACAAAAGGCGGAAGAGAACTTGAATTCAGTTATGCCACTTTACACCCATCTTCAAGAAGCTCAGCTAGGAAATTTTGCACACTATCTATTATCATACTGTTCAGCTCTATTACGAGATGTCAGTAGATTAATTTCATTGTATGATAGAGTTAACGAATCGCCGTTAGGTTCTGGTCCGATTGGAGGATCAAGTCTTCCCCTTAATAGGAAGAGGACTGCAGAATTATTGGGATTTAAAAAAATAATATCTAATACAATTGATGCGACTTCATCAAGAGATTTCATGATTGAGTTTATGGCAGACATAACTTCCATAATGATAACACAAAGTAGAATGGCACAAGACATCATAATTTGGTCGTCACAAGAATTCTCATTTGTGGAAATAAGCGACAAACATGCATCTAGTTCTAGCGCCATGCCACAGAAAAAAAATCCAGATCCACTTGAATTGATAAGATCAAAAACAGCAATTGTAATAGGAAATCTTACAAGCATTATGACAATTCTCAAATCATTACCATCCGGGTATACTAGAGATTTGCAAGATACTAAAATTCCCTTTTGGAACTCAATCGATATTACAAAATCGTCATTAGAGATAATGAGAGATATTATTGACTCTTTAACAATAAAGAAGGACAAGATGGCCAAAGCATCAAACATCAGTTACTCAATATCACTTGATATTGCTGAGGCGCTAGTTATGAAAGAAAGATTATCTTTCAGGACTGCTCATAGACTGGTGGGAGCATTGGTTAATAACGCGTTTAAAAAAAAGATTTCACTAAAGTCGTTGGATGTTACTCATATTGAGCAAATTCTTCAAGAAATGAAAATAAGCATAGAAGCCGATAAGCTAATTCGCATAATAACGGAGACTGATTCACAAAGATCAATATCCATTCGTCGATCTCTAGGATCTCCAAATCCCAGGGAACAAATCAAATCGATAAGAAAATATCGAATGGTATTGACGAAATATGTGAATGATTTGCAAAAAATGAAACGTGAACTTGCAAGTACAAAAGAAACCATAACAAAGACCATCAGTCACATAATCAAATCCAAAACCAGACCTAAATATATGTAGTTTGGAATAATCTATAGTATTATGAATTACCTGTTAATTGGTTAACGAAGCATACCATTTTTCGTATCTAATATTTGGGTTAGCTCAGTAGACAAATGAAATTAGTAAACAATTGAATTTAACATCAGGCCGTTTCTAGGTGCAAAGTCTATAGGTTCTATTTGTTTGTCGTTAAACAGACCAACTGCATTATCTTATCAATTATAATTTAAAAAGAAAATCTCTTACTCTCAGTCAAGTAAACTGACAAGAAGTGATTTTTGAACATGGAGTCTATTTTCTGCCTCATCCCAGACAACTGATTTATTTCCATCTATCACATCTGATGTTACTTCCTCTCCTCTTTTTGCAGGCAAACAGTGCATGAAAATTGCGTTGTCTTTTGAAGAACCCATCAGTTTACCATTTACCTGATACTTTGGAATGAAAATAGATCTTCGTTTATCATCTTCGTTTTCTTTTCCAATAGAAACAAATGTATCTGTGACTACAATGTCGGCATTCTTCACGGCGTCGATTGGTTCACGTACAATAGAAAAATTAGTTTCTCTTAATTTTGATTCATGCGTTACTATCTTCAGTATCTCTTGTGGAGGTTCGTAGCCCCTAGGAATAGCAGCTTTGACATTTATTCCCATTTTTGCAGAACCGATGAGAAGATCATTACACACATTATTGCCATCACCAACCCAAGCTAGTGTTAATCCTTTAAAGCTCTTTTTATGTTCTAATATTGTCATTAGATCAGCCAAAATCTGACATGGATGATATAAATCAGATAATCCATTAATTACAGGAATTTTACAATTTTGTGCTAACTTTACTATAGTGTCGTGAGAATAAACTCTTGCGACCAGGCAGTCTACGTATAAAGAGACCGTTTTGGCAGTATCTTGCATAGATTCACCCCTAGATAGCTGTAGATCATTGGCATTCAGATAAATTGTATTACCACCCAACTGGAACATCGCAGTTTCAAAACTTAATCGTGTTCTAGTGGATGGTTTTTCAAAGATCAAGGCAAGTGTTTTACCATCTAGAGCTTGTTTGTTACTGTTTCCATTCTTCATTGTCTTAAATTCAATTGCCTGTGAAATCAAATTGAGGATTTCGTCTTCGCTTAAATCCTCAATACTAGTCAGATATTTTTTACTTAATGAGATCATTTATATCTTCATCAGTTAAATAAACAACTTCTTCCTTTTCTTTTTCACTTCCCTTTTTACTTTTATCTTTTTTAGTTTTAATATCCTCGTTTGAAGGAGATTTACCATCAATGATAGGATCCCCATTATTCCTATCACCCGAAAATTTGTTAAAAAATGATCGTTTTTTTGATTTTGTTTCACGCGTTTCCTCATTTATTTCTTCATTCGTGCTCATCTGCTCATCATACAATTGGTCAGGAACCAACCGTAGTTCATTATCTAGGTCTTTTCTCGCTAATTCTACCGTTGATGGCGTTGATATTGATTCCTTGTTTGTTTTAAATTTATCAACACCCTTACTTGTACTTTCAAGTTTAATATTAGCTTGCGAATTAACATTTGGAATGTCAGTCATGGAGTTCACTGATTTAGTATCAGAATGCGATGTTTCTTTCCTTTTCAGGTCGTTGTTACTTTTATCGTATACTCTATCCTTGAAAATTGAATCAAGAAATTTATTATGATCGAATTCAGCCAAGTCCCCATACCCTTGGCCTACACCCAGATATAGAATAGGCTTGTGAGTCAAATAAGCAATTGAAATAGCTGCACCACCTTTAGAGTCAGCATCGCTTTTTGTCAATATCGAGCCATCAAAACTTGTGTATTGAAAAAATTCTCGGCATTGGTTAACAGTATCGTTTCCCGCTAAAGAATCTCCAACAAATATTTTCATATCAGGTTTTATTACTCTAATTATCTTGCTAACTTCTTCCATTAGATTCTTTGAAGTCTGCATTCTACCTGCCGTATCAATTAAAACGGCATCTATGTAATTCTTTTTTGCGTGCTCTAATGCGTCTCTCGCAACGGCTGATGGATCTGCTCCATATCTTTGTGAGATTACTTTGACATTAAGATTGTTACCATGATGTGAAATCTGCTCAATAGCTCCTGCCCTATGCGTGTCTGCGGCGGCTAAAACGACTGAAATTCCACCATCCCTTAGCATTTTACAAAATTTGGCAATCGTGGTTGTTTTTCCAGTGCCGTTGATACCAAGGAAGATAATTGAATATGGACCAGCTTTTGATCTTTTCTTTTCCAAAATAGATTGAATAATATCTGTCTTTTTGGTAGTCGATGAAAATAATTCGTGCAAAAATGAAAATAATTTTGTAGTGATTACTTCGTCCGTATTTTCGTTCCTTTCTAGCTTCAAACTCAATATTTCAGTTTTTATTTTTGATGTCATTTCATCAACAATTTCATGAGCTACATCATTTTCCATAAGACTAATCTGTAATTCTTCAAAGATAGAGTCAATCTCTTTTTTAGAAATTGATTTTTGACTAAGGTTTTTTGCTGTCTCAGAAAATATTTTTCTTAATCTTTCAAACAAAAGGTGTGCAATCCTACCTGCTATGAATTTGGAGTTTGAGATTTTTGCATTTCAACATTTATTTCATTTTGCAGTTGATTCATTCGTACTGCTATCTGCTCTTTTTGTGATTGTAGTTGTTGCAATGCAAGCTCAAATTCCTTGATTTTTGATTCTACATAATTTTTCGTGTTTTCTTTAGACTTTTCAATAGTAACACCAGATCCTACATTAACAAACAGATTCCTTACTTGTGGAACTGCGACCTTGAGATAAATTCCGATCCCTATAGGAACAAGAGATTCTTCATGATTAGTTGTAGATAATTCTTGGATTGCTTCTGAAGCCAGATGAGCCTCTGCAATAAGTCTAGTTACCGTTGATTCCTTTGTTAAAATATCATTGAGATATGCTTCTAGGATCTTTGATTGTTGGAGCATCTCACTGATTTTTTGTTCAGTCGAAATTTGGTCTTTCGAATTTTCTCTAGAGGTCATCTTACTGTATTTTGTGAATAAAAAACGGGAATATAACTTTGACTAAAAAATGGTCCTCTTTACGATGTGGTACTGGTTATGTACGTTCTAATTTAATTAGTTATCATTTAGGTCTTCCCCTTCTTTGAAATGATATAAAACCCATGAGCGGAAATCAATAAAGCAGCCAGAGACATCTTTGTGGCAAAGACCAAGTTCCAAGGTGTTTGCGGATTTGGATATGCAATATTAATATTATCCAAATTTATGCTTCCACCCAACGCGTTAAGCGTCATTAGAGAACTCCATACGACAAAATTGTAAACAAATTCGTATAATGAAACAACAAGTATTGCCAGAACGATTAATTGCAGGATAGAACGAAGAGCGGGAGAAACTTCCTTTACTTTGTCGCCACCTAATTTGGTAACGCAGTACCATGAAACCACTGAAACAATCATTAGGTAGGTAATCAGTTTTGAGAATCCTTTAAATGGAAATTCTGTTTTTACTAGAATTTCACCTATTACAATTTTTCCCGTAGAAGAATACTCAATTATGCTTTGATATAGTGCATAAAATGTAATCGCTGTCATCGAGATAGCAGAGATGTAGAATACGATAAGGTATACAGTTCTGGCACTTGTCCCTTTTTCAATTGAATAGTACATTATGCTTATTGAATTATCTGACACAGGTTATCAAATATAAAATTATACCTGGAAATCAAATTAATTATGAAATTGATTCAACTAAATGTAAATATTTCTATCGAAGGTAAATATCTTATGTCTATTAGACACAAGATGACAACATGACTACACTACACGACACTAGATACATATTCAGTTCAAGTGTCTGATCTCGTAAATGCGTGTCATAATATGCACTCATGAAGCGGATATAGATGGCATATATTCTGCATCGGTTGCCTTGATGAGGTTTCCCAGATCTAAAGTTTCATTTTATAATTATGGACTAGATAATTTTAAAAAAATGTTTGATTACTTAAAATATGAATCCAAGACAAAGGACGGACTTGCTATTATTTCGGACCTTGGCATTGATGATGATAATGTATCTAGTTTATGCGTAGAATCAATAAGTTATCTCAAAAAGAGACACTGGTCTGTAATATGGGTTGATCATCATCCATGGCATAGAAAATCATTGATGTCAATTAGAAAGCTGGTTAAATTGTTTCATGATTCATCTGGAAAAAAATGTGCGACAGAACTCATGTATGAAAAATTCATGTACAAGAATAAAAATGCAGAGCAGTTAAAGTCGATAGCACATAGCTCAGATTTTATGAGCAATGTCAAGAACCATGATTCCAGACTCTCAGAATTAATCCATTTTTATAAAAATAGTGTAAATTCCAAACAAAATCTGGAATCCCTAGTTCAAAAGGCATCGAAGGGAATACTGTGGGATTCAGATATGCAGAATGACTATACAAAATTCACAAAAATTAGCGATTTTCAAAAAAAAGAATCGTTAAAGACGCTAACAATAAAGAAAATTTTGTCATTTAACGTGGCCTTTGCTTTTACATATCCTTACGTTCAATCAAGTCTATTTTGTCATGAGCTATTCTCTAACATGAAGATTGACCTAGCCATGCTCTTTAATCGACGTGGAAAAGTTAGCTTAAGAAGAAATACAGATAGAATTTCATGTAATAAAATAGCATCTTACCTTATTGAAGGCGGAGGTCATGACTTTGCTTCGGGGGGAAAGTTGCAAAGCAATCCTAGAGATATTAAGGCCTGCATAAAAGAGATGGAAGAGGCGATAATAAGGACTTTGACCTGAATTTTATATTTAAGAGCTAAATAACCCAGTTTTGATATGCTTTGAATCCAAACCCATTAGGATTTACATAAAAACAAATAAATTTCAATCTAGACAATGATAACTGTGGAAAGCGAAAAGACCATCGGTAATGTAATTTATGAATGTATGAGATGTGGGACTCCGGTTACTAACGAAGAACTTTCCAAGTTACCAGAAATAAAGTGCATTTGTGGATTTCGAGTATTCCGAAAGGCAAGACAACCAATAGTAAAACAATTAAAGGCAATTTAACGGCAAATCAGATTGTTATTAGTTTTCTGGTCTGTCAACGCTTAATTGTTAGAATCTAGATAGTAATATCATGAAGATTGTGTGTCCTGATTGTAAGAAGCCTGCCGAGCTTTCTGATGATTTCAGCTTTGTCAAATGTAAATCTTGTAAGTTTGAAATGACGTATGGTGAATATGTAAAGTATATTGCATATAGGGATATAAGATACAGGGATATTTTGAGTGATTATAAAAAGTAATTTTTCTAATTCGTCAATTCAAAAAATAGAAAACAAGGTGTTGCTATTTTGAAGGATTCTAATTTTCAATAATCCAGATATATCCAAGGTGTAAGTTTGAAAATCTCTTGCCGGAGCAATGGTCGGAGCCGCTTGATATTTTTAGTATATTTTGAATAATGTCAATTCATATGACGACACATTCAGTTTCTTTACGCCAACAGGTTTCTAGATTTCCTTCTGAATATATCCTGCCCATACGACCGAGAGCCATTGCAATATCCTGCTTCATTTCAAGATTTTATTTTTTTATCATGGTTGAAACTATAGATAATACGTCTCTATCCTTTATTTGGTATTCACTTGGTAATCTTAAACCGTTTCTAACATCGACAGCATAAACAATACCTTTTGATAACTCGCTATGTATGTCATTTGCAAGATCCTGGACAGTGGAACCATTTTTCATGAGAAAGGCATCAGGAAGTACGTTACCTTTTCTATCAGACAATTTGTTTGGATCTGAGACCGGATAAACGACGTTCATATTTAGTAACTTGAAAACAGCAATATTTAATGCAAATTGTACTCCAGTTCTAAGATATTCACCCAAGACATCCTTCCTTATAAAATTAAGTGCCCACTTTTGTTTCTCATTTAACACAGTGTTTTCATAAATATCGAATATTTCATCTCCAGGGGAATATTTTATCAACCCCCTATTCTGGGCCCTCCTAAGAGTTAATTCAGCATCTGCGCTTGAAGGAATTACAAACATATGTTTATTGTGTTCACGAAGTCTCTCGAAATTTTCTGCAGCAGGATGAAGGTCTATTTTATTTGCAACTATTAGCGAAGGTTTTGATATCTCCCTCAACGTAGAAACAAATCTCCTACTCTCGTCAGAATCGAGTTCATGTATGTTCTTATCGGCTAGATTATTTTCACTGATAGATTTTTTTACATGCCATTCCCTGACGCCTATACCTCCAAATATCTCAGTAACCGCACGCGGTGTGTCTAATCCTGAATTGGTCATCCTTGAAATTTTTTCTCGATTTCCTTCAAATAATTTCAAGTACCATAAAACCAGTTCCTCTTCTATATCTGATACATCTGCAATTGGATCCCCCGCGCCAGCTTCTGTTATTTTTCCAGAAGCATCAATGCTTCCAGAAGCATCTACTATATGGAGCAAAACATCTGACTGTGCAGCAACAGATAAGAACTGGTTACCAAGACCCTTACCCTCCCATGCGCCTTTAATAAGACCGGGAAGGTCTATCAATTCAACAGGAATAAATCGCCAACCATCTTTACATATTGAATTCCTTGGATTGTCCACTACCCCGAATTCTTTATGAACGCATAAGGTAATCACATTAGCATTTCCATGAATTGGTTTTTTTGTTGTAAATGGGTAATTTGCGATTTCCTCATTTCCTAATGTAGCAGAGTTAAAGAAAGTAGTTTTACCAGTGTTTGTTTTACCTATTAAACCAATTCTTATCACACATCTATTAATTTTGCTTGATTATTTATATCTAGCAAATAAGGGCTACCAAAAATGAGAGAATTAAGAATATACTTAAAAAATATAGGAATTCTAGATTTGAGGTTGGTAATCTTAAAGATAAAGTTCTATATGAACTACCTAGAAATTTCTTTAGTGAGTAACTTACGTTCTATTCCATCTCAAGGCTTTAATAATTATATTTTGAATCTTTAATATTAGCAAAAATGCATATAGAATCGGAGGCTCAAATAAAGAAGGTTTTGGTTATAGGACTTGGACAACTTGGCTTGCCTGTAGCAAAGTATGTAAAAGAAAGCGGATTTGAAACCTTTGGATACGATATCAATCCGCTAAGAGCAGAAAATGCAGAAAAAAATTATGGAATTAAAAGTATTGAACAGTTTGATGACATTGATGTTTTTATCTTGTGTGTATCTACTCACGATCCAAATGACGAATATACCCCCTATGTAGATGGCCTTTTTTCACTATCGCAAAAAATCTCTAGAGAAGCCAAAAATGGGTCGCTTGTTTCCATAGAAAGTACAGTCCCAAAGGGGACTTCAAGAAAAATATTTGAAATATTAAACCACAGACTTCACGTTGCACACGCTCCTCACAGGTGGTATGCTCTCGAAGAAGACGTGCATGGAGTCAACCAAATTAGGGTAATCGGTGGGGTGAGTGATTGCTGTCTAAAAATTGCTCTACAATTCTATGATAGTGGTAACGAAGTTCTAGATCTAACTGACAGCATTACTAGTAGTAAAATCAACGGTCCCCCCAAAACTAACGGTCTTGGCATACCAATGCACCCTGTATCTGAAATAGAGATTGCGGAGTTGACAAAAATAATAGAAAATGCTGATAGATATATGCAGATAGCATTTTCTGAGGACCTGTATCTGTACTGTCAGACAAATAATGTTAACTTTGGAGAGTTAAGAGAAGCCTTGAACACTAAATGGAATGTAAATATACTAGAACCCCGTGATGGTGTGGGAGGACATTGTTTACCCAAAGACACAAAGATGTTTTTGCAATCGTCAAAATCACTAAAAAGCAAGATATTAATGTCAGCAATGGAAGTTGATCAGGATTACAGAAGATTCAGAGAGATGAGAAGTTACCGATTGGTTCCGCGAGCGATTAACAGTTCATAAATAGGGAAATTACCTCAAACTGGTTGTATGCAATCTAAATCAATTCTAGTATTTGGAGCACATCCAGATGACCTGGAAATCGGTATGGGAGGCACCATAGCTAAACTCACTTCCATGGGTTATGAGGTTCAGCCAGTTATAGCTACGTTACCAAATTTCGTAAAATCTGATACCAAGGAAGGAAGAAAGTCCGAATCCATGTTATCAGCTAAAGTAATGGGATGTAAATCTCCAATATTCCTTGACTTATCTCCGGAGGAAATGGTATTCGGGAGAAAATTGGTTACTTTGATAGATTCATTAATTACTAATAACATACCAGATTCCATTTTCACACAATGGCATGGAGATTCTCATCAGGATCATCAAATTTTAACAAAAAGTGTAATTTCAGCGTGTAGAGATCAAAATAACATATTCATGTATGAAACAACGATACCAGGAGGCATTACTGAAAATTCTTTCAGGCCCCAATTGTTCGTAAACATTACTGAAACGATTGAAATAAAGAAAAATGCTCTAGAATGTTTCCAATCTCAGTTTGTTCGGTGTGGTGATATTTGGATCCCTGCGATTCTTGGCAGATGTTCTTATAGAGGATATCAAATTAATTCCAAATACGCTGAAGCCTTTGAAGTAATCAAAGTTATAAAATGGTAAGATGTACGAGTAATAAATCTCATTTTTTGATCACATTCAGATACTTCGTTCAAACTAAATCATTTTGAATCCAGATGTACTTTCAACATATGATTCTTTGCCCAAAAATGATTCCCGCATAAATATAATTTAATTCAAATCTCCTTTTTCCATTGTTGTCCTAAAAAAAGAAAACATTTGACCTTTTGAACAGTTTATAAGTGAATATTTTATTTCCTTTTTTGCGAAGGATTTGCTAAAAATGCAAAGCCAATGGGCTCGTAGCTCAGCTTGGATAGAGCGCCTGCCTTCTAAGTTTAACAAAGAGAGCCGGAAGTCGAGGGATCGAAGCCCTCCGGGCCCGTTCTGATATCAGTGGTTTTGTGTGGTTTTGTGTGGGTTCCTCAAATTCCCTTCGCGTTTCTATATGCGCCTTTAAAAGGAAGAGTATATGCTTCAACAAATGGTAATGAGCCTTCTTTTCGTTTAAACATGGCGCACGCCTTCTTTTCATTTTGACATATGTTACGTACTTAGCATATGGCTAACTCCTAATAAAGACGCGCCTGCGATTTTAAGCTAAATATGGGAGTGACTGTCAAATGCTTGATTTTGCGACAAAAAGACAGAAACACTGCAAAACTTTCGGCCTGAATGCTCACATTCATGTGCGAATACCTGATATTTCACCCCTTATCACGACTTTAGGCCTATAATTTTTGTGATTTCTTCTCATTTTAACATAGGCTACCTGTAATTAGGATATGTGTAACGCCCCCACAAGCCGACTCCTAATGGCGTTACTGTGATTTTTAGCTAAAAATGAGTTTGCTTTCAAATTCTTGTAGTTTGTACTAATATGACAGAAACGCTCCAAAAGTTCATATAAAGATGCTCTATGTATGTGTGAAGTACCTCTGTACTAGAACAAGTCTGAAAATTTGTTAATGGCACGCGCCATCTATCAACAGTACGCGCCCTCTATCAACGCCATCTATCAACAGTACGCGCCTTCCCATAATTTTGACACATCTTACCCGTATTTACGATAGGTCCGACGACAGGGGGCAATCTTGTTACTGGCTGGAATCTTCACTTCAGCTGTAAATGTATCTCAAGATGGAGAGTTGCGTAGAGATTTCCGCAAAAGTGCTATCGCACAGTTGAACCTATTATTGACAATTGGAATCACACAGATGCAAAAAGAACTTGTAGAAAACTTCAAATTGGCCGAAAAACGATATGCTAACCTAGAAACAACACAAGATTTTTCTGAAGAGTACATAAAGCAAATTGTACACGAAGTTTTGGAGGAACTTGAGCAAATGCACTTTGGAAGGAGAAAGACTTAAAGCTTATTATTGTATAACAAGTTAAGAAACCCTCAATTAGCACCGATGTCGTCATGCATTCCTCCGGGCCCTAGAATTATGTCAAAAATGATTCACAAACCTCCGGCCCCTGCTTGTATTGTGGGATGAACATAGGTCACCATATTGATAATAGTGATGACAGTTACACAAGCATTGTGTATCTTGGTATTCATTAAGGCGACTGGTGCAAATAGTTAGCTTTAATTGAACATTATGAAATCTACGTATACAACTCACGTTTATAAGTGGCATAAAATCTAAAATTTTCAACTATGCTTGATGATAATCAATTAAAAAATTTAGTAAAAAATGCACGAGATGGAATTATAAAGCGCAATTTCACTCAGTCTGCAGAAATGACCCTCATATTAAAGGACATTGATGTTAAAAAGGGATTTAGTATAAATGAAGTTGTAAATCTTCCCAACAAGACAATGAAGACTTCAAGGATATGTGTATTTGCATCTGGCGATATGGGAATGAGAGCTAGAAAGGCACAGGTTGATAGAGTTATTGAGCCAGATGAACTAGATAGACTAGCTACCAATAAGAAGGATGCTAAAAAGGTTGTAAAAGCTTATGATTTCTTCTTTGCTGATACTACACTAATGTCCAATGTTGGTCGCTCTTTAGGACAATTCATGGGACCCAAGGGCAAAATGCCTTCGCCTATTACCTATGGAGCCCCAATAGAGAATATTGCAGAAAGATTCAGGGGTTCTGTCAGAGCGAGAGCAAAAAATCAACTTAATATTTCCGCCAAGATAGGCGACGAAAAAATGAAAGACGAACACCTTGTAGATAATGCACTTGCTGTAATATCTACAATTGAAAAAAAATTGCCACAGGGAGATAAGAATATTCGTAATGCGGTGATAAAGTTCACAATGAGTAATCCCTCCAGTACTTCGACATTAGGAGAAAAACAAAAGTAAGGTGATATACTTTGAGTAGTCAAAAACACACTAGAACAACCTATCCGAAAGGAAAACAAGAATTACATCAACAAATGATTGAACTTCCAAAGTCTTACAATGTAATAGCGCTTTCAAAGGTGAATAAGGTTCGAGCCACGCAATTAATGAAAATAAGGAAAAAATTCCACAAAGAAATTATCATCAAAGTAATCAAAAATAGGGTAACACAAAGGGCATTTGAAAAGATCTCAGATATGGAGGGTATTGATAAATTGAGCTCCCAGTTGGAGGGACAATGTGCACTTATGTTTACCAATATTAGTCCTTTCAAACTCAACCTTATCTTCGATCAAAATAAGGTATTTTTACCTGCAAAAGGTGGAGATATAACAAAAACTGAAATAGTGATTCCGTCTGGCGATACAGGAATAACTCCAGGTCCGGTATTATCAGAATTCAAAGAAGCAAATGTTCCTACAAAGATAGATCAAGGCACAATATGGGTAAGTAGAGATACAACAGTTGCAAAGCCCGGTGATGAAATATCTATAAAACTTGCGTCACTACTGTCAAAATTAAATATAAAGCCAATTGAAGCAGGAATTGTAGTTAACTACGCTATTGCAGACAAGTTAGTATTTGCAGAAGATGATCTAAGAATTGACATAAATGCAATCAAAAATGAATTGAACAGATCATATAATGAATCTATATCACTTGCAGTTGAATCAAGTTACTTTACAAGAGAATCGATGGGATATTTACTGTCAAAGGCATCCAGACAAGCACGATCTCTGGCACTTGAATCAAACTATTTGTCAAAAGATACCGCAGGTCAAATAATTTCAACAGAAGAAATGAAAGCTCAGAATTTGGTCAATAAGTTAAAGAACAAAGGCTACTCGGTTGGCTGAATAAGATAAACAAAAAATGACTATGCTTTGGTATATCATTCTTAATCCAGTTCTTCTTGTAGAAAATAATTGCATGTGTTATACCTACAATAACTCAATTAAGAATTAAATTAAAACTACATATCTATGTTCACAAATCAACTCAAGCACCGAAAGTATTCTTATTATTTTTAATTTTAATAATCTGATTTTACATTCTAATCCAATTTAAAGTAAAAACTACAAAGTCAGTGCTAGAATATGATATCGCTGTAGATAGACAGAATTAAGCATGAGAGTATTTTAACTGGATACAAAAATTAACATGAAATATAGATTAGTGTTGTGAACAATACCGCAGGAAAAAATTACTCAATCGTTAGAGCGGATCAATGTTCACTAGAGTTATCCAAACAAAGAAGATAATCCTTCTAAAGCTTCTTCTTCCTTCTTTTCGTCCTTTTTCTCTTCTTTCTGTTCATCCTTTGCTTCTGTTTCGCCAGAATCAGCAGCAGCTGCAGTAGCAGGTACTGCCATAGCCATGGGAGTCGATTTTAGTGAGTCATCTATGTTTACTTCACTCAAGGCTGCTACCAATGCCTTTATCTTGACTTCATCTGGATTTGCACCAGTAGCCTTTATGACATTCTTTACATTATCTTCTGTAATATCCTTGTTTAGTTTGTGTAGTAATAATGCGGCATATACATATTCCATTTTATGAGTGCTCTACCCATGACCATAATATAAAACTTTCAAATTCACAATATTTTGGTGCTTCTCGCAACAGCATACATGTGATCCTTTAGATCTCTTTCATAAAGAGAATTCATTTTCTCTAATAAAATAGCCCTTGCCTGCAATCTATCTTCATTGGATTTAGCTCTTAATACATTAGCAAAGACTTCAGGAAGATTTTCCTTTATCCATCCATCAAGTACATGAAACCTTTCTTCATTTATCCACTTTATTTTTGAAGAGTTAATATCAATTTCCTCATCGAAATTGCCTGTTTCAACATTATCTATTAACATAAAAATACAATTATTTGGATCGGGATTTTGGAGAACTTCTCTTGGTCTTCCCTCGCCTCGTCCGGAAGAAACCTTTTCTATCAGCCCTAATGGAATAACATACGAGCCTCTGATCCTTGCCATTGAATCAGTTAAAGAAATTATTCTTCCAATAACAAGCCTTATTTTTTCAGGATATTCTTGAGTTAAAAAAACATAATCGCCATCCTTTATCTTATTTTTTCCAAATAACATACTCAGAATGAATTTTAGTAAATTATTTATTATTTGCTATAGACTAGCGATAATTTCAATAAATTGAATGGTATGCTGGCAAGTCATACTCAGTCTGGGTTTGTTCAAATTTTAATATTAGTTCATTAGATAATTTGTTGCTGTGCCAAGAGTATTTGTCGCCGCAGATATTTATAGAAAAAATGAAATTCAAAAGATTCAACAAAATTTGGTCTCCTATTGGAACTTGGATAAGAAAAATTTAAAACTCGTACGGACAGAAAATTTTCATTTTACGCTTGTATTTTTTGGCGAAGTTAACAACTCGATACTTGATAACATAGTTACCAAAATTTCTGAGATTGACTTTCACTCATATAAAATTAATTATGGGAAGATAGGAGCGTTTCCAAATAATAATCATGCTAAAGTCGTTTGGCTCGGATTGGATGAAGCTACAGGGCTTGCATTCAACCAGATGTCAGATAACGTGATATCTAAATTAACAGAATTAGACTTAAAGTTAGAAAAAGATATAGAAAAAGAGATAATACCGCACATAACACTATTTAGAACAAAGACGGTTTCCCTAAATTTGAATCTACATGGCATTGAATCCGATATTACAATTAGTGATAGAATTGATACAATTTCTGTAAAAAAGAGCATGACTACATCACATGGTCCTATATATGAGAACATAATTTCGGTGAAAGGTAAATGAATAGTATAGATGAAGTTACACGAATGATATCAGAATCCTCCATTCCACCAAAATCAAAACAGAACGAGCTGGAAAAAATATCGAAAGAAATTCAGAAAGGAATAATGAACTTTAATGACAAGAGAATCTTAAAGGTGATAGTTGGCGGTTCGTTTGCCAAGGGTACGTGGCTTGAAAATGATACTGACATAGACTTTTTTGTAATGATAGAACCGACAGTAGAACGAAATCAATTTGAAGAACTGGGTAAATCGGTAGGCTTCTATGCTTTGAAAAAATACAGTCCCTATTTACGATATTCTGAACATCCGTATGTTGAGGGGAAGGTAAATGGAATCAGAATAAACATAGTACCATGTTACAAGGTTCAGCTGAATAAATGGAAAAGTGCCGCAGACAGATCTCCGTTTCATACTATTTTCATGGAGACGAAGTTAAACGAATTTTTGAAAAGTGAAGTCAGGGTGCTAAAAAAATTCTTAAAATCAATTGGGATATATGGTTCTCAGATCTCCGTTTCAGGTTTTAGTGGGTATGTAACAGAAGTGCTTATTTTGAAATACGGCTCATTCAGAGATGTTCTCCAAACATTTGCTGAACTCAAACCAAACTATATAGTTTCACTTGAATCGCCAGACCAAAGCGCAATCGAAAAATTTCGAAGTCCCATAATAATAATTGATCCCATTGATTCAAATAGAAACCTGGGAGCCGCAATTTCAGCAGAGTGTCTTGCAAAATTTGTGCTGGCCTCAAGACTTTTTCTAAAAGCACCTTCCACGAAATTTTTTATAAAATCGAGCAGGTCCAATACAAAGATTATAAGCGATATCAAATCAAATTTGTTAATAATTGACTTCAAAATCCAGATAAGAAGCCCCGATATATTGTGGGGGCAGCTTAAGAAGAAACTAACTAGCATCTCAAATCAGCTAGCAAGTACAGGTTTTGAAATAATCAAGAAATTTTGTTTTACTGATGAACAGGAACAGGCAGTATTCATTTTTATGATAAAACATACAAATCTCTCAAAAATAAATCTGAATGTGGGACCTAAAATATTTCTAAAAAACGAAACAGATTCATATATCAAGAAAAGGGGAAAGAAATCTATTATGACATGGACCGATGATATGACAATCGTAAGTATTGAAGAGAGAGATAAGATCTCAATAAAAGAACATGCAAACCAAATAATTCAAAACGACCTTGAATCAGGAAACCCTATTGGCATTTCACTGGATCTTAAAAATGGTTATTCTATTTATAAAGGAAACGAGAAAAAGTTGAGTGGTTTTATTTCCAGTGCTATTAATCATATGGTTCGTGATGGAGAATTTATTAGACAGTGAAAATAGGGAAAGTCTAAAACATTTGCTGACTTATCCCTTATTTGATGAAAATACTTATGTCAGCAGGATGGAAGAGTTATTAACCTTGGATATTAACTCTGTATTCTCTTTTGGTAAAGTGCAATTACACAAAGTATGCATACTAGGTAAAGGCTCTGTTGGTTTGGTGACATTAGTTAAACATAGAAAGAAATATTTTGTTTTAAAAATAAGGCGAACCGATGCAAACAGAGCCAACATGTATGATGAGGTGGTGTATCAATCGGCTGCAAATTCCAGGGGGATTGGTCCTTTTCTTGTAAATTTTTCTGAAAATTTTATATTAATGGAATTTGTCAGAGGTTTCAATATTGTAGATTGGTATGGTTCAAAAAACACTTCAAATGATGGAATTCTAAAATGTGCTGCTTCTATCCTTCAACAATGTTATGTTCTAGACTGCCTTAAACTTGACCATGGTCAGCTGAACAGACTTGATCGTCACATAATAGTATCCGAAGAAGGGAAACCGACAATTTTGGATTTTGAATCATCCAGTACATGTAGGAGAGCGAGTAATGTAACTAGCGTTTGTCAGTCGATATTTCTACATGGTCCAATGTTTTGCAAACTCAAAGGTTCAATCAATAAGGATAGGGATCTTATCATGAAATGTATTAGGGACTATAAATGGGACATGAATTATGAGAAATTTGAAAAAATCCTAAAATTGCTCATATTCTAAGATTGGATATTGCATTTGGTACGCATAAATTAAGAATGCTGATTGATTCTTCCAATCGGTACGTTAAGATTCTTAAATCAGTGTCTTTAGATTTAATCTATGTCAAATTCTCAAATGCTCGTGATTAAAACTTTAAAAAAAATGAATCTCAAAGGTGGAACAGTGATAGATGGCTTTGCCACATCTGGCATTACTAATACCATTGCCTCTGAATGTATTTTACACTCAATTAATACGCAATTAATCGCAACGATAGAATCATCCTATTTTTCTCAGCTATCTGTAATTAGGAATTCTGTTCCTTATTTTCCAGTGAGGATATATGCTAATGAAGAGTTGAAGACGTCAATTTTTATCTCAGAAATAAGCATAGACCCATCACTTTATTTCCTTATTGGAAACACTATGTTAAATTGGGCGACGGATAACGAATGTGATCTTGTCATTAGCTCAAGCAACATAGTTAACCCTCAGCAAGCAAAAGATGTTAATTCAACTGATGAATATTCAATTGCGGGGATTGGCAATACAGCTCAAGCGAGAAACAGGCTATCAGATTCGAAAATTTCATTACTAAAAAATGGCACTATAGGGGGGATTCCAGCAGTTCTCTTAAATCAGAGCTCGCAATTAAACATTGACGTTATAATACTATTGGTAAAAATTATGGAAGGAATTCCTGATTTTAGAGCTGCAGCAGAGTTATCTACAACAATAAGTAGACTTGTTCCAGGTGTGTCATGTAATGTACCATTACTACTACAGGAAGCAGAAAAAATTGAAAAAGAAATAACCAAGATAAAGACTCAAGACACAGAAAGCGAAATGAATGCATATGGCTAGTATTCAACGGCCTAGTAGCTAGTCATCTTAAAATTTGTCACATGACAAGATATAGCCGAGTATAAAAGTGGTAATGAACTATTTTGTCGTAATGATTTTTATCAAGCTCTTAACAGTCGCTAAATTTAGGTCAACCTGTTCTGCTATCATTTCATCAGATATTCCAGAGTCATACAAATACCTGACGCTTTCCTTTTTCTCCTGAGTAATATTCTTAACATCAAGTTCAATATCTAACTCGGTTTCAGCATTCTTTATGAAGGATTGTGCTTGTTGGAAGACATCATCAATATTGATATTCCTATCTGTTGAAAAAACAACTATGTGATTTTTTATCGGAATGCTAAACATTACTACTTTATCATAAATGTAAATAATTGATTTAAGGCTCCCCAACTCATTTTCAAATATCTTCCTCAATTCAACTATATACGCCGATTGAGAATAACTTATTTCTGGATTTCTGCCTTTAAGATGTTCACTAATTCCCTGTCGAATCACACTCGCGCACAGGTGGCCAGATTTTTCGACCAATCCTGAAAATCTCAAAGATGGATTTATTGTCAACAGGCTGTTCAAGAAATCAACATCATTCATTAAAGATCTAATAAGCCGGAAATATATCTGTGTTTAGGTCAAATTATCAAGCTATATAGAATCTATGCTAATAAGCAGACTGTCAATATTGGAATTACTACGAAAACAAGATATTGATCTTATTAAATTAATTACTTGAAATAGGATGGCAGAGGATATTTCTTCAACAGCTACGAATACTATTCCTTTTCCCACGCTAACAATAGTATACCTTGTAAATCAGGCTAAAGGCTTGATTGATGAAATAAGTCAGAAGTACAACAATATCACTGTAGAAGATTGTAACGGTTTTTTTAACGACGGGGTTAAAAGAGATTACAAGAAGATAACGATCTGGAGTCAGGGAATTGATAGCCTTTGGTTTAATGCTTTGATAGCTAGGATAAAAGAAGTTGCTAACATAGATGCAGTTCCAATAGTATCCGGTGGCATAATGTACACCGTGTAGCGTTTGAAATTTATTATGCCATCATATCTCAATTAAAACTGAATAAATTATGCAGTATACGAGAAGGTTGCCAAATTAGAATATGATATCTCAGTCAGAAGTGGAAAGACATACTATTTGGTATCAGCTTTTATATCAATCAGAATCTTGTTTCCCACGACAGGGCTCCCTATTTTTTCGTATTTTTTTTTGGACATATTTATCTGAATTACTGTCTTAGGATAAGTCTTGATAACAGTTTGAGGTTGGGATCGCAGAATGGCTTCAAGAATCGGTTTTATCTGCTTCTTAACTTCTTCATCAGCTATCGATCTGTCAATAGCTTCTAGCATTAGTTGTTGTTGCGACACGGATTCTAGTTCGATATCTTCAATTAGAGACAGTGTTATGTTAATACCATTATCGGATAGTTCAGTTATCTTGTATCTGATTTGGGTGTCTTCCAATCCTGAAAAAGTAATAATTTTATTTGCTTATTACTTTTTACATTAGTGTCCCAAAGATCGCATGTAATAAGTGCATGTACGGACATCCATAAGACATATTAAAATTGATTGTGTATTTATAAAAGCATTATATATGAAATACAGAAGCCGGACAGATATTTTTGCGTCAATTTTACAATCTGCAAATAACCCCAAAGGAGTTGGAATAACAACAATCATGTACAAATCGTTTCTCTCTCATTATCAGCTCAAAAAATATTTATCCATAATGCTAGAAAATGATTTAATAAATCTTGAAGAGGAAGAACATTTGTATAAAATTACTGAAAAAGGACTAAGGTTTTTGCAGCTTTTTTCAAATATCAACGAACTTATTGATACTAGAAAAGAATACAATCTCTGATTAAATTCTCGCATTTTTAAGAGTTTGTACATTGATTGTACAAGTCTTGAACAATTTATTGTATGGACTTTAATTTATTTTATGAAAAAACTAAAGAAAAAAAGTAAATCAGTCATTCTTATCCTGCCATAAAATCTTTTGTCAGCATTTATGATTCGCAGTGCCGTAGAAAAATTATTGATTGTATCCAATAAAACCATATGATACGACTTGTTGGTATTAGACAATATTACTAAAACTAGAATTAGCCCGGCCCAGATTCGAACTGGGGTCAAAGGCTCCAAAGGCCTCTATGCTTGGCCACTACATTCAGCGGTTTTTAATTCTCTACCGGGCTGCCGGGCATTTTTTTATAGAATATCTGATTTATAAAGCTACGAATCTATCAACAATTTTCATTAATTTATTTACTGGATCTTCCATTCGGATCAATATTCGATTGGCATGATTTTTTTGTTCTAATTTAAATGTATTATCATATTGTATATGGCGTAATAGTTTCACAACTTGGGTTGAATTTGCAACCTTATGTATAAGACGCGTTTTGACTAGATAGTCATCAACATAAAATTTGATCGGAGAAATTGAAATAGTCGGTTTTCCGAGTAGTGCCGATTCTGCAGTCATAGTGCCACCCCCGCCAACAAAGATATCGGCAACAGAAATTAGTTCCAACCCATCAACTACATTCTCTAAAACGCTAATCTTATCGCCATATCTTTCATTAAACTGTTTTATTTGATCGTGATATCTGCATAAGACCAGGATATTTGTTGTATTATGAAAGTTTTCAACTATAGATTCCAAAATATTATTCACACTGCTATTCTTATCTATTAAGTAGGATGCTTTACTCTCTTCAGGTCTAATTACAATAGTACTACTCTTCAAAAGATGATATTTTTTCCTTAGTTTCCCATCATCTAAGTTTCTTGTTTCTCTTCTTATCCACGCAACCGGATCAAGTGCATGATATCGAATTATTTGATTTTTCGACAAACCTAAATTTTTCCATGCAGAGTAAGGGATAATCCAAGGACATAGAAGATAAGTAGCAAATGGAATTGTTAACCTTTTAACAGCATATGCGTGCGGCGAATCACTAAACGTAATGTGTGGAATTCCCAAACCAAATGCAACTCTTGCCGCCTCCGGTGAGGAAAAGCTAACACACAAATCAGGCCGGAATTTGTCTATCTCGTTTGCCAAATCAAAAATTCTACTGGAACTCGCTCTCAGTTTGGCATATTTTGATGAACCCCCATATCTTCCAACTATTTTTAACTCAAATTTCTTGAGTTTGGATAACTTCACACTTTCTCGATAGTCCCTTCCTGTACAAAGGACCTCATGATCTTTTTCTTTTAGAGTATGCACTGCGTGTTTAAAGAACATAACTTGTTTTGGAGTTAATACATCAAACCAGATTCTCAAGCATCATGTATAAGTAACCTGATGGAAAAAACTTTTCTTCAACCAATTTTAACTTTGGTTCAGGAACAAAAGTATGCTATTTGGAGTTGGTATTATCCTTGACTGCTAAGTCACTGAAGGTGGCAGTTTATGGACTAAGTACTGAGGGATACAAAATAGCATCTCATATTTCCACTAAAGGAATACCAGTTTCAATTATTGATGACTCATCAGGAATGGCTATTACCCTTAAACCAGAGATTGCAAAGACATATTCTAATGTAACGTCGTTTATTCAGGACGAGACACTTTTAGATTTTGAGCCATTTGATGTTGCCATTAATAGTGCTTCTTTCATTTTTTTTACTCCAAGAATTAGAAAATCATGGCCTGATGCAAAGAATCACATAGGATCTAAATTTCAAGACGTGATAAAACATGTCAACAAGGATAGTTCTATTATTAACGCAGTTCCCGCAGGTTTTGGTGTAAATAATGAGAATATAACATTAATTGAACGTCGGACTGGCCTCAGTGTTGGAAAGAACATTTTCTACCATTATATGCCAGTCAGTTCCATATCCTCTTCGCTATTTGAGTCCATTATTGGAACTAAATCCCAAGTGAATTCAAACTTGACAAGCTTATTGAATGGACTTCACCCTAACAATATGATGAAAATTGTAGATATCGAGTCTGCAGAGTATATCTATTGTATTAGGATTTTAAGACACTATGGTTTAATGTCACCTATATTTGAAATTTGTAAATTTGCTGATCATAATTTTCAATCTCAAATAATGGAAAGTGAATCCATTGATGAGATTTTTCTTGACGATCTTGTAGTTGGTTTATTTGATTTGAATACCATTTTATCTTCTTTAGCTGGAATTTCTCCGCTGACCCTCCTGGTAAAAGGCAATATTGCCACTGTTGAGAATTATCTAAAACACTTGACAGAACAAATTAAAATTCTTCTTAAGAGATTTGAATTGAAAGCAAGTAAGACAAAAGCGATAATTTCATGGACCTTCGATCCTAATGAAATGAGAGGAGATAGATTGGAAATAATATCTAGATTAGAATCAAGATTGAAAGATTATGTAGGAGATGTGGAAAGGCATGATTCTATTTTTGACTTTTATTCAAGTGAAAAAAAGCTCATAGTGCTTTCGTGTTCCAAGACTGATTTCGAAAAGCTCAATAAAAATAATCCTAATTCAGAGATCATAGTTGTCAAGGCAACCCCTCTACTCGCCAAATCCGGCATCGGAGGATAAGCACTTAAACTATAATAATAAGAAAACTCGATTTAGAATTGATTTGCTTGATGCAAGATGCCCCAAGTGCGATAACAAAGCACAGGTAAATGACGAAATGACGGCAGTTAAGTGCGAAAATTGTGGTTATTCAGATAACTACGAAAACTATATCAATATAATGAAATCTAAGGCCGAGAATATGGCAGATAATTTTCAGTTTAAGGAAAATGGATGATATTAGGTTAAATTAGAACTGCCTAGCCCAAATCTTCCTCATTCAATTTCGAATTCTAGTTGTTTAATTTGATCCTACCAAAACGACCCTTTATCAGAACAGGTCAATTCCGATCCGCAATTTTCACACCTAAGATGACAGCTTTGGATACTAAACAATTTGAATCCGCATCGTAGACATTTTCTTACATTTTCCTTATCCTCTTTTTTCTCGCTTTCCACTTGACATATTTTTCATATCAACATTTATTAAAATATCTAAGACAATTCAGGTCGAAAAGATTAATTAATGCTATAATATTGGTTGATTTCATATTGACACAATTTAAAATAGTAGTTTCTGATAAAAACGGTAAAAGTATTAGCAAGGAACTAAAAGACAAAGAGGCTCAACCCCTTGTTGGTCTAAGAGTCGGAGAAACTGTAGATGCTTCAGTTGTTGGTATTCCCTCTGGTAAGATCCAATTAAGAGGTGGAAGTGATAAATCTGGAACACCTATTCGAAAGGATGTCCATGGTGGGGTAAAAAAATATGTGCTACTATCGGTAGGCGCAGGGATGAAAGATCAACGTAAGGGGATTAGAAAGAGAAAACTCGTCAGAGGGAATATGATTACCGAAGAGATATATCAGATAAATTGTTTACTCTTGGAAGGAAACTTACCTCTTGCTGGTGAGACGATGGAATCCAAAAAAGCTGAGACGATGGAATCCAAAAAAGCTGAGACGATGGAATCCAAAAAAGCTGAGACGATGGAATCCAAAAAAGCTGAGACGATGGAATCCAAAAAAGCTGAGACGATGGAATCCAAAAAAGCTCAAGAATAACATATCTTCTAATTCTTTGACTTTATTATTATTTTTTGATTAATACAACTTTAATTAAATTAATATTTCTGTCGATTTTCAATACTCCTATTGCATTGGAAGGAAACTCTACCTGACTGGTATGTTAAACAATATGGTTATCAACCTTGTGTTAATATAGGAACAGCTGGTCATGTTGACCATGGAAAAACAACACTAGTAGAAGCCATAACTGGAGTTTGGACTAGTGGTCATAGTGAGGAATTAAGAAGGGGAATTACCATAAAGGTTGGGTACGCTGATGCGGCTTTTTACAAGTGTAAGAATTGTCCTCCACCAACATGCTATTCTACTCAGCCAGAGTGCAAGAACTGTGGGCAAGAATCTGAATTCGAACGAGTAGTTAGCTTTGTAGACTCTCCAGGTCATGAAAGTTTAATGGCAAATATGCTCTCAGGAGCTGCTTTAATGGATGGAGCAATACTAGTGACAGCAGCAAATGAAAAAGTACCCCAGCCGCAAACTAGAGAGCATTTACTCGCTTTACAAACACTTGGAATAAAGCAACTTGTATTAGTACAGAATAAAGTTGATTTGGTATCATATGAAGAAACAATAGAAAATTATAAACAAATAAAGAATTTTATTAAAGGAAGCATAGCTGACACTGCACCAATTATTCCAGTTTCTGCGCAACACAAGCTAAATATTGATGCACTAATAGAAGCGATCGAGTCCAATATCAAAACACCTGACAGATCTAAAAATTCTGAACCTTTAATGCATGTGCTCAGATCGTTTGATATAAACAAGCCAGGCCTGCCAATAAGTGAAGTAAAGGGCGGAGTAATCGGGGGTTCATTAATCCAAGGGGATTTTAAGACTGGTGATGAAATTGAAATACGTCCAGGGCTCTATGATGATAAGAAGGGTAAATTCGAACCTATAATATCAAAGATTTCATCATTAGGCACTGGAGCAGGAATTGTAGAAGTTGTAAAACCTGGTGGCTTGGTTGCACTTGGAACAACTTTAGATCCTTACCTAGTAAAGAGTGATTCGTTAATAGGCTCACTAGTAGGACTACCAAGCTCACTTCCTCCAGACATTTATGACATAGCAATACAGACCAATTTATTTGAAACTGCTGTAGGAACACAAGATATGGTAAAGGTTGAACCAATTAAAATAAAAGAGTCATTACGATTGAATATTGGAACTGCCGCGACACTGGGTACCGTTACTCATGTAAAGGATCACCGTGTAGAAATTAAATTGAAGAAGCCAGTTTGTTTGATTAATCAGAACAGGGTTGCGATAAGTAGAAGAATTGCTGACAGATGGCGACTGATTGGTTCAGGAGTTGCATCATAGGAAAAAATGAAAATAGTATCCAAAATAAAATTAAGTCATGAATTTTTATATTTGCTCAATCGGTGAGAATATGTTTTCTTCCCATAATTGTTATGGATACAATACCAGTTCCTTTTGTGATATACCCTATTTCATGACTCTTTAAATTGTGTTTATCGAATATTTGCATTAGTTTATCCACCTTTGACTTTGAAACAACAATACAAAATCCAATACCCATGTTAAATGTTGAATACATTTCTTTATGTGATATTTTACCCGCTTGCTGAATGAGTTTAAAAATACCGCCTTGTTGTGGCAGATTATGCAGATTAAAATTGACATTCTTATTTAGTCTTGATAGTTTCTTGTATGAACCTCCTGTTATATGTGCTAGTCCATGAATCTCACCTCGTTCTGCTTTAATTATATCGAGTACTGGTTTTACATATATCCTTGTGGGCTTCAATAGTTCTTCTCCTATCGAACATTCAAGGAATGAATGACAATTTTCTAATTTGTACTTTGGAAATAAGACCTTACGTGCAAGTGAATAGCCATTGGAATGCAATCCACTGCTTTCCAATCCTATTATGATGTCATCTTGTATTATTTTATCCCCCATGATTAATGTCTTCTTATTTGTTACTCCAAAAACAGTTCCAACCAGATCAAAAGCATTTTCTTCTGTTTGATTAAGTAGATCTGTAAGTACTGCGGTTTCTCCTCCAACTATTGCCATGTTGGATTCCTTCGCTCCTTTTGATAATCCTTTCAATAGTTCTCTTACAAGGTAATGGTCTGGTTTCTTCAAAGCAATATAATCCAAGAATCCAACTGGCACAGCTCCAATGCATATAATATCATTAACATTCATGGCGACGCAATCTATACCCAACGTATCAAATTTATTCATCAATTGTGCAACAATTATTTTGGTTCCAATTCCGTCAGTGTGCAAAGCAATAACTTTGGATCCAATTTGAATTAATCCTGCATAATGTCCAAAGCCGGACAAAACCCTCCAATTCTTATTTTCAAAACCAAAATGAGTTTTTGATACAAGTTTACCAATATCACGTTGTATTTTACGAATTTTCTTTATGTCGACACCAGCTTTAGCATAATTCCACATACAGATATTCTAACTTTTACACTGTGTATTATAAATAAAGGTATGATTGTTTATTTCAAACGAAAGGCTATTTGAAAATTAACTTATAAACATGATTACAATTGTAATAGGTATGGAAGATACCGGCTCTATATTTGAAGAATCTGAAAAGACATTCATAGAATTATCTAACTCCCAAAGGCTTCAGATAATTAATGCGTTAGAAAATACTAGTATGAATTTGACATTATTAGCAAAACACCTTGGGATAACTATGCAAGAAGCTCACAGAAATTTTAATAGACTTATGGATGCAGGAATAGTAAGTAGAGATTCCAATGGGTCCTACTCATTAACAACCTTTGGAAATACTATAATGACCCAAATTCCATCTATTAATTTTCTATCAAAAAATAGAAATTATTTCTCGGATCATTTTTTTGCGAATCTTCCTATGAAGTTTGTTCAAAGAATTGGTTCACTGGACAATAGTAACTTTATCCGGGGCTTGGTCGCAGTAATTGAGGAAATCAAGGAATTGTACAGGTATTCTCAAGAGTACATTTATGGCATGATCCCACAAGTGCCTTTAGATCTAATGGAAGTAGCTGCCAAGACGGTAATGGAACGCAAAATCAAGTTTAATTATATTTTACCAAAAAATGCGGCAATACCAAAAAAAGGTAAAGATTTTCTAAATGAGATTAATTACCAAGAACTGTTGAAAAAAGGATTGGTTGAGAGAAAAATGATAGATGATGTAAAAGTTTCAATAGTTTTGAATGAAAAAAAAGCATTAGTTATGTTTCCATCGGTTAAGGGGGAAACTGACATGAATGGAGCATTTTCTAATAGCATTGATAGAGAGAACAATAAACTATTTCATGAATGGTGTTTAGATTACTTCCGATATAGTTGGTTAAATGCAAAACCTTTTGATAATAGTAAACTTAGAGAAGTATGACTGGAGGAAATCTAAGTGGTAACCGTAATCAGAAAATAATTAGATATGATTTGTACGATATTAATTATGTTCAGTGATTTTTTGCTGCTTGCAATGCAGAAAATAGTGCTCCAGCCTTATGCTCTGTTTCCAAGTATTCATTTGTAGGAATCGAATCCGTTACTATCCCTGCACCCGATTGAATATAGGCGTTGTTTCCATTTATGAATAAGGATCTTATTATTATTGCAAAGTCGCAACATCTATTGAAAGAGAAATAACCCAGAGCCCCTGCGTACGGACCCCTGGAAGATTTTTCAAGCTCTGATATTACTTCCATAGCTCTCACTTTGGGTGCACCAGAAACCGTACCTGCTGGAAATAAAGATCTAAAAGCATCAAAATTGTCGTATTTATCGTCTAAAGTTCCCGTTATATGTGAAACCAAATGCTGAACATGACTGAATCTTTTTACTATCATCAATTCTTTTGGTTGTACTGAACCAAATTTGCATATTCTGCCCAAGTCATTCCTTGCCAAATCTACAAGCATAGTGTGCTCAGCAAGCTCTTTTTTATCTCTTAAAAGCTCATTTTTTAACTTTCTATTTACCCTCTCCATATTGGAAACAGGTCTTGTTCCTGCAATAGGAAATGTCTCAATCTTGTTATTAATTACACGAAGGAGCATTTCAGGACTTGATCCAATAATAAATCTCTTTTTGTATTTAAAGAAATACATGTAGGGTGATGGATTCAATTTCCTGAGATTCTGGTAAAGATGCATAGGATCACCGGACAGTCGAAATTTAAACTTTCTAGATATTACCACCTGAAAGACCTCACCTTGATATACATATTGTTTTGCTTTCTTCACGTTGGAAATAAATTCATTTTTAGTTGTTTCTGAAACTGGTTTTGAATAAGAGATGCCTCTTGCCAGTATTTGGTCTTTGGAATTTATGATTTTTTCTATTTCATTAAGCCTTGATTTTTTACCGATGTGAAAATAGTAAGTTGCATTGTCCTTCTTGTCATGAATCAAGCCGTCAGTATAGATCCCAAATTCCATTAAAGGAAACAAATTGTTAGCTCTTTTTTGTGGTAACTGTTCCCAGAATTTAATAGCGTCATAGCTCACGTATCCCACTGCTCCTCCTATGTATCGGAGTTTTTTCTCATCGATAAGTGGCAGTATTTGTCTTAATTCCAAGAGAGGATCCCTTACTTGTTTTTTGTATACGATTTTTTCGTTTTGATAAATTTGAAATTTTCGTCTATCGCACTTTATAGTAAATTCTGGATCAAATCCTATTACTGAGAATTCAGAAAGTTCCTTAGGTCCAGTCAAAGATTCCAAAATAAATACATCTTCATAATTCGCATAAATTTGCTTAAAGATATCAAATGGATCCCTTTCGGTGTCAATTTTTTTCTTATTGAAGACAAGTTCATGTGAACTTGAAATAAGATCCTTTAGCATTTACAATTGTTACCACAGATGGGTGTTTTATAACATGATTTAAATCTTATGAGATAGATAATTTACATATTTATTGATTAATTCTGTTCAGTATTTGTTAAAGAACTAAAATATATGATCAAACAAACCTGATTTTTTTAGAGTAATTAACTGGTAACACTCAGCATTTTAATTCAGAGTTAATGTCTTTCACTAGCGATCAATTACGTTAGCAGTTGCCAATGGCTTTCTGCCCATAAAGCCTTCATCCTTTCTATGCCAAAATTTTATTTCATTTTCACCTTCTTTCCAACAAAGCCATACTTCTTCATCAAACCTCAAGGATGGAAAATCCAAGAGCCCTTCGTCAACACTTTTGATCATGACACCTTTATTTTCCAATTCTGCTATTGTTTGATACAGTTTAAAAACAGCGTTGTTTAGCTCCCGTTTTTTATTTATGAACGGAGTGAATTTTGTCCCATCATTAACCATTCTTTGTAATTCTTCCTGAAGTTTAATCACCTTATTTTTTTGAATAGTAATACTTGAAAATAATTTTTTTACTTCTGGCAAAATTCTATTAGCATCTTGTGGAGTGAAGTAAACCGACATACATTCCAAAAATTACACAAGACAATTTAATCATTATTATTTCTCTGTACTTATTGTTAACAATGGCTGTCTGATATTTCTCAAAATTCTTTCATACCTATATTTTGTGATTGTGTTTGCCCTTTCTAATTTTATTCAAATCACCGAGTCCATGTGAGTAAACTTCCCATGAGTTTGATCTTCCAAACAGATTGTCTAATTTATCCGAGGCGTTAACAGAGAATTTATTTAATGCAAGATGAATTGATTCATGGCTTATAATGGAGGACGCTACCTCAGCCGTCTTCCCCACCGAATCATATTCCCTCCAAGACCGATAATTTGATATAAAAGCCCGAGACTTTCCGTAGTAGGATACGAACATCAAACCTCTTCTACCCATCATCCCCCGCAAACGAAGATCCGCAACCATTTCTTATTTGTACTCAGATAATATTCATTAATGTTTACAAGATTTTTCTGATCTACAGATATTAAATATCTCAATAATAATATGAGTTATTACAGTAGATTCTTAGAGATATTATTAAGAAAGTCTTTCAATAATAAGAAAATTACAATATTTCTAGGATAGCAAAGGTACACAGAATATTTATTTACTTGTGAAGTCTGACAGTCAAGGTAATACTCTTTTAAAACACGAGGTAAATTCTCATTTTATGACGAATTTGAAATTACAAAATAAATCAAAGATATTAAAAAATAATTATTCTGATTCATTAAGTTTAACTCTGGACGCCGTAGAGGTTGGCTTAAGAGCGGTAAACCCTGCGTTTTTGATGAAAAATTCAGTTAAATTGAGACGAAATCGATTGAGTATAATTGATCATAATGGCAGGAAAATTGACTTTGATTTTGGATCTTTTAAATCGATTTACTTGATTGGGGCAGGTAAGGCAACGGCATCAATGGCTGATGCGTTCATAAGGATACTGAGGAATAGGAAAATCAAAGAAGGTTTCATTACAGTTCCTTATGGAATCAAAATGAAAAATAAAATGTGTTCAATAACACATGCAGCTCACCCAATACCAAATTCCAATGGAGTTCTCGGTACGAAAAAAATAATCAAATTATTGGAAAAGGTTAAAAAAAATGATTTGCTTGTAATATTCCTATCAGGGGGAGCTTCAGCTCTTATGCCTTTACCCTTAGATATCTTAACCTTACACGAAAAGCAGAACTTAACTATGAAGCTTCTCTCATCAGGAGCAACAATTGATGAAATGAATATTGTTAGGAAACACCTTTCTAAAATTAAGGGTGGTAGACTAGCAAGTATAATTAATAAAAAATTTCCAGTAGTGACACTGATTCTGTCAGATGTGGTTGAAGATAAAATTGATGTAATTGCTTCAGGTCCTACAGTTCCCGATCCGACCACTTTTAAGGACGCTAAAAAAATACTGGTAAAATACAAGCTATGGAGAAATCAAGAAATTGTTTCTAAAAAAATAAAGGATCTAATTAGTGATGGGGTGTCAGGAAATATAGGAGATACGCCAAAGCCTGGCGATCCTATATTTACTAATATACATAACGTCATCATAGGCAATAACAACATTGCATGCAAAAATATCAAATTGTTTTTAGAAAAAAATGGTATAAAGACAATGTATTTGGGCTCAAGATTTACTGGAAAATCCGGCACTCTTGGAGACTTTCTCTTCAGACTTGTCGATGATTTCCCCTCTATATCAGCTCCATACGCATTTGTATTTGGTGGTGAGACAACAGTTGATTTGAAAAATAAAATTAAAGGTATCGGCGGAAGAAATCAAGAAGCTGTACTATCAGCCGCTGCACATTTTGAGCGTTTAGATCATGATATGGATTTTTCCATCGCAAGTTTTGGAACTGATGGTATTGATGGAAATTCGCTGGCCGCAGGAGCCGTAGTAAATCCGCGGATACTTTTAAGAGTAAGACAAAAGAAGTTAAAAATATCGAACTATCTCAGGAACCATGACAGTAATACCTTATTCGATAGGGTGGACGCCGCATTATATACAAAAATCACTGGTACAAATGTAAATGACATATCAATTGTGTGTAGATTAAGGTAAAAGTTGAAACCTAAAAGCAAATAATTACGATTGCCTATTTCAGTTCTAAAGGTAAAACGATAACAAATGTGGCTCCAGTTCCATTTTCATTATTAAAGCCGATAATCCTTCCTCCATGAGCCTCAATTATATTCTTAGAGATGAATAGACCCAAGCCAGTTCCTTGCTCTGATCTTGACACAAATTTATCAAATAAGCGATTTATAATCTCATTATCTATACCCTTACCAGTATCGCTGATTTTTATTGTTAACTCCGCACTATCTGCGTTTCCAATGATAGTTATGAAACCTTGATCCGTGAATTTTATCGCATTATTAATTATATTCGAGATGACTTGGGTAATTCTGTAGTTATCCGCAAATACCATTACATGAAGTGGTTCATAAGAAATCTTGATTTTTTTATTTTTTGCAACATCTTTTTCAATCTGCCTAGAATATTCGGTAACTAATTGTGATAAAATGTCATCGATATCAAAAGTTGTTTTATTTAGTTTTAGTGATTTTCCTTCTATATTTGTGACATCCAATATATCTGCGGCTAGTCTGTCCAATCTTTTTGCATTACGGATTATAGATGAAATCTGTTCTCTGCTTATTCTTGCAGATTCATTGTCGCTTATGTCATTTTCTATTAATTCTGCCTCGCCTAATATTGGCATTATAGGAGTTCTCAATTCATGCGCTGCTACATTAATAAACTCCTTTTGCATGTTATCGTGTATCTCTAGTTGTTTGTTTGCTGAGGCAAGCAGACTATTTGATTCAATTAGTGATTCATTTGTTTTATTTAGTTGCGTCGTCCTGGATTTTACTGCTCCTTCTAATCTCTTATTCCAAGATAGTATCAAAATAGCAATTCCAAAGGCCATTGAACCAACAACAATAATAACAATAGTACTGAAGTTCTTTTGTTGATTTATCAGGTAACCAACATTAGATGCCAAACTATGAGGTGTGCTAATATATAGTGACCATAAGAACTCTCCATCCAATGTAATTGGCTGGTATGCAATTGTAGTCATGTTATCATTAAAGGAGATATCTCTTAACCCGGACCCTCCGGTTAATGAGCTGGCCAATATGTTATTGTAGACATTTTTGATTTCTGGTGGAATAAGATCTTGAAATTCAGATGTCAAGTAATTTTTTCCAACCACATTTCTATTTTTTGAATATAGAATTACCCCATTCTTATCTATTAAACCAACATTACTTGCAAATTCTGGAGAAAGTTCCTTCTGTAAAAATTCGCCTAATTTTGATAAATCAATTGTTGTAAAGACTATCCCTTGAAAATTTGACATATTGGATTGAGTATTGTTATTGCGTAGGGTAGCGCTACCTTTTATTACAGGATATGATATGAAAAGCACAGGAAATTGGTTATTGACATCAATGATGCTACTAAAATATGTAGTATTGCTTGTCCTGGGAGATAAGAAGAGATTTGATGAATTTGCTTTGATACCGTTATAATTGGCGGCGGCAATAGTCTTATTGCTTGTTTTAGAAATAAGATTTCCGTTCATGTCAAACATATAATATCCGTTGGTCAAGTCCCTTGTCGATGCCTGTGCTGAATCAAATAACCTCTGAATACTATCGTTATTAGTATCCAATAGAGATATTGAATTACTCAAGCCCTGTAAATTGTTGGAAATAGATTCCATGCTCCTTACCAGAATACGTGAAAGTTGGTATACCTCAATTTTAGAATTGGACCTTACATCTTGAGATGAAATATTTGCAATTTCATTTGCTGTAAAAGAAGAATATTGATAAGAAAGTATTGAGAGACCGATACCAATTATCGCTATGATGAGAAGAATAATAACATTGTTTCTAGAAAAAGTCGCGCCTAGCAATAAAGTACAATAGATATTAAAAAGGTCTAATAGATAAATTAGCGCTAATGATTATTCTAGCAGAGTATATACTACGTTTATTTAGTTAAATATTTGAATAAAAGAATAACGAAGATGGCAAGAATTTCTTTCTTGCATGGATAGAGTTGAACAAAGCTAATCTGAATTAAGATTAGCTCCACTTGAGGTCTTTAGTGCATGATAATAATATTAGCCCAAAAAGACTAAGAAAATTGACAAAGTTGCATAAGATATTATTTAAAATTCTTATATGATGACAAACTGTATCTGCGGTCACGACGTAAGTTGTCACTGGATGGATATGCAACTTAAAGGAAGATGCGTCTATCATATTACAGAGTTGGATGCCTGCCATTGTCAAAAATACATTAAAGATGAAAAAGAGCAGAATGAAATGACATTAAATGAAGAAAGTTAGAATATTTAGTCAGTTCAATCAAATCATGAGGCATAAACAACCTTTAATGTAAGGAGACATTATCATAATAAACTATTTTCCTTATTGAGTTGTCACTTAGTTTCATTAGCATAGCTCCATTTTGGTCTAGATCAATAATTTCCCCCATAACATGCTGATTTCCGTCGTAAACAATTGCTTTTTTGCCGAACATATCAGATTTTTCCTTCCATCTATCTACAATTTCTAAAGTGTTTCCACAACTGAGAAAACTATCGTAATAATATTCCATTCTTTCAAGGATTGAATTTATTAAAATTATTAAATCAATATCCTTTCCATATTCTTCCCTGAGGGTAGTGGCTTTTAAATTATCATCTGTAAGATAATTATTGATCGAAGCACTCTCAATATTTGCATTTAATCCTATACCCATTACTATTTTTTTAATTTCATTTTCAGCGTTAACATCTGTCAAAATTCCACATACTTTTTTTCCATTTATTAATATGTCATTGGGCCACATTAATTTACAGTTAATTTTCGTATTTTGGAATACGGCATCCGCCACGGCTAGTGATCCAATGAATTGAGTAAATATAATATCAGATATACTAAAGTCAGGTATAATGATTATTGACATCCACAAACCACCCTCTGGTGAAATCCAAGTTCTCCCTATTCTGCCTTTACCCATATTTTGCTTCCTAGCTATTACTATTGTCCCATGAAGTGATTCATTATTTGGTAACGAGTCAGCATAATGCTGAGTTGAATCCAATTCATCAAAAACATAAATGGATTTTCCCAGTTTCTTTGTCCTCAGCAATTTTGAGAGTCTGGTCTTAAAGATGGATTCATTTCGTTTTGGTTTTTTCATAAATCGCAACCAGTCAAATTATTAACGATTCTCCTTTTGCAGCAACCATTAATAAAATGATATGATTTCAAAATTATCCTTTGTTTTTATATAATGAAGCTTATTGCTAATAGTATTCCATAAACTCTCGAATATAATATTGAATTGGCCATACTTGAAACTAATTCACCGGAATCAGTAAATCTCCTCAACTTCTGCACTGCCTTAATTGCGAATGGTATGGACAAAAGCGCAATAGTTGAAAAAATCGGCAATAATTTGAAAATAGAACCGCCAATAATCATTGCACATGTTATCCCAATAATCATAATAAAAAGCTTAACTGAGTTTTCTTTGCCAATGACTATAATCAAAGTTCGTCTTCCGCTTTTTCTGTCTGCTTCATAATCTGGGAAAGACGTAACTAGAAGTACGAGAGCGGAAAGAAATCCGATAATCACGCCCACATAGACAGAAGTCAAGTCAATTGTATCACTTTGGATATAATACGATCCTAATACTATCATACAACCCTTAATTGCTACAAAAAGCTCTCCTAGACCCGCATTTACTATATTAGTAGAATAGAAGTAAATTGAAATAATTGCAAAGATCAATAGTATTAAGATTATAATACCTTTAGTAGTAACAAAATAAAACCCTGTCAAACCTCCCATGATGAGAAAAATTATTCCAGCGCAATAAATTAACCTTGAATCAATTAGTTTTTCGGGAATAACTCCTGTTCCACCACTATATTTTGTTCTTTTTGTATTAGTATCAATTCCCCTCTTAAAGTCTGAATAATCGTTTAATAAATCGACACTGATATGCAAACACAATATTCCAAAAAAGGTTAGCAACGCATAACCAAAATCAATGTAACCTGTCTTCCAATAACTAATCGCAATACCATTAGTTACTGCTATAACTGAAGCAAGCAAAAACTTTATTCTAATTGCTCTACACCAAAGAAAAATCGTCTTCTTTATCTTTTGAAATGGCTCATAAAAAGTCAAGTTATATATTGCATAAAGAGAAATTCGGACTTAAATATTGAATGCTCTAAGTAAAAGAAATGGTATTGAGTACTAAGATGTTAAGCATTCTGAATTCAGTCAATACACCATTTACCACAGTCGTAGGTCTAGGTGAATGCCAGTCACATCCCAACACACAACCAAATGATTGAAGCCACAATTGGTGTTCCATTCTCTTCAAAATCTCACTAGTGCCTGGTTCAAGTTTCTATATCCATGCTATTGGGTATTGTGGACGATGTCCATAAGGTAATGGGAGATATATGAAAGCGTTGTTTGCCAATATTAAATATCATAGAAGGAACATCAAATTTATATCGTAAGGAGTTGTCTAGTATCTTCAAACAAGATATCAAAATTGATAGTAAATTTAGTATGGCGTCTTTGATAGGGCACTAAAGATGTTATCATTATTTTATGTTAGTTTTTAGGGAAATATAGTTTTTAGAGAAACACATTTCATAATTGGATACAATTTGTTCCCTATTTCAATCGATTTATAAATGAGAAATGTATGTTTAGTATGGTTATCTATGAATTTTGATATTTTGGTTCAAATTGCAGTTGGGCTATTTGTGGTTGGGCTCTTTGCAACTATTTTATATGAAAAAATGAACGTTAAGACAAATCAAGATCCAGATACAGAAAAATCGAGAAGCTGAATGAGTGTTATTGATGAAAAGATCATAGAGTCCTTCAGAGATGAAGGCTTTCAAAAACTGACAAAGATACAAAGCATTTGTATTCCAGTAATCTCTCGGATGCAAAACTGTCTGCTCGTTGCCCCCACAGGCTCTGGGAAGACAGAGGCTTCAATAATTCCAATATTTTCCCTTCTCGAAAATGAGCGTGCCAAGAAGTCTAACTTCATAGATGAGAATGCGATTATTGTATTATACATTACGCCTTTGAGAGCCCTGAATAATGACGTACTTAGAAGAATAATCAATTATGCAAAAAAGAGAAACTTTGATGCTCAAATAAGACATGGAGATACAACAAGAACAGCCCGAGAGAAATTAATAAAAAAACCACCTCACATCCTCATAACTACACCTGAGTCTCTTGGAATAATACTTACGCATGAAAAATTCAGATCGTATCTAAAACATCTAAGATGGGTCATAGTAGATGAAGTACACGAATTAATTGGCAATGAAAGAGGAACGCACTTAACTGTCAGTCTTGAACATCTGCAAAACATAAGCTCTCATAATGTAGTTAGAATTGGACTCTCTGCTACTATTGGAAATTTGAAAGAAGCTGCATATTTTATTAGTGGAACCAGTAGAAAGTGTTCCATTCTTGTAGATAATACAATTAGAAAATACGATATTGAAGTGAAGTATATCAAGGGCTCCATAAACAACGTAGCCAAATTCGTATTAAAATATTTGAATGACAACAAGATATGTGGATCTATTCTATTATTCACGAACACCAGAGATGAAGCTGAATACATAGGCACTACAATAAGAAATCAAAATGATATCCCAATAGAAGTTCACCATGGATCCCTTTCAAGAGAAACACGTGAAGAAACAGAAAATAAACTGAGAAAGGGCCTGACGGGTATTGTAGTCTGCACATCTTCGCTAGAGTTGGGCCTGGACATTGGATCTGTAGAATTAGTAGTTCATTATGGATCGTCAAAGCAGGTTTCAAAACTTGTACAAAGGATTGGAAGGAGCAGACATGTTAATTTTAAATCCGCCAAAGGATTGATAATAGCAAATAGTGGTGACGATGAGCTCGAGTCGTTATCTATAATTAATAGAATGAAGAGGAGATCAATCGAAATACAAAAACCTCACTATAATTCATTAGATGTGGTTTCGCATCATCTAGTCGGATTTGTAATATCAACATCAGAACCAAAAAGATTAGAGGAAGTTTATCAAATTATAACAAGAGCGTATCCCTTTAGAGAGTTACCTTTCTCAGACTTGAAACAATGTGTAGTCTTACTTGATAGTTTTAAAATTATTAAATATGATCCCGAAAATCAAACGTATGCACGAAGAATAAAATCATATAAGTATTATTTTGAAAATATATCAACAATACCAAACATGGTAAAGTTTGAAGTTATCGATGTAATAAGAAAGAAGAGAATAGGTACACTAGACCAACAATTTGTTGGTGAATTTGGAGAGCGGGGTAATGTATTTGTCCTAAAAGGGACTCAATGGAGAATAGTTAGTGTGGATGATAATAAACTGCAGGTAAATGTAGAGCAAGTCTTTGGGTCTCCCATAAACATCCCTCATTGGGTTGGTGAAATGATCCCTGTCGATTATGAAACTGCGGTAGAAGTAGGTAAGCTCAGAAATAAAGTTCTCGATGAGAGTAATTTTAATTTTGAATCCGACATTAAAAACACCTTGCAAAAAATTCCTATAATTCCTGATTCAAAAAATATTGTTATAGAAATTGTTGTTAGCAAAAATGCGGTCGTGATCCATTCAACGTTCGGTACAAAGATCAACAATACTTTGTCATCACTTTTTTCAACGTTTCTCGCATCATATGTAGGACATCTAGTAGAAACAAAGTCTGATCCCTATCGAATTCTGCTTAGCTCGTCAGTTAGACTAGCGAGAGCAAATATTGAAAAAATATTCTATGATGAATATGATGTTGAGGCAATCTTAATCACATCATTAACTAACACTTATAATCTGAATTGGAGAGTTTGGACGGTATCAAAGAAATTTGGTCTTCTTGATAAGAATGCAATTTATGATAAACGATTGGCTCGTTTGATATATGACAGATATTCTAAATCTCCAATAAGCAAGGAATCCATAAGAGAGTTAATGCATGATAAATTTGATGTAAAATCTACGCAAGAAGTTCTACGGAAGATAAGAAACAAAGAAATATCAATACACTGGCTTGATTTATCACTTTTTTCTCCTTTGGCTGAGAGCATTATAGAACACCGCTCCAAAATGTCGTCTTATCCGTTAAGTATTGAGAGGGGAGTATTAGACCTCATTAAGGAGAGACTTGATAAAACTAAACATCGACTCATATGTATACGATGTGGTAAATGGGAAAGATTAATTGAAACAAGAGAGGTAATGGAATCTATATCTTGTAAACGATGCGGTTCGAGGCTGATTACAACTACGTTTTCCTCTGATTACGAACTTTCAAAAATAATTTTGAATAAATTGAAGGGATCAGAAATCAATACTGAGCAAAATCACAAATTTGAAAGAGCATGGAAAACAGCATCATTGATTAATAACTTTGGAAAAAAAGCATTGACGGTACTTTCTGGTTATGGCATAGGTGTTGAAACAGCGGCTCGCATTCTCCGTAATTATGTCGATGATGAAAACTTGTACAAGAATATTTATGATGCAGAAAGACAATATGTTACTACAAGAGGATTTTGGAACGAAAGATAGCTACCGATAAATAGTTTATTATATTCAAGTTTGCTTTATAGAAAAAATTGCAATATTGCATTTATGTTAAGGAATTAATTTGCTGGTCAAATAGATAAAGTTAGAACCTCTTCAATGCAAAGATTTGATTAAAATCATCATGTTAAGTATAGACTTATTTTTATGCTTTTTAATTAAAATAAAAAGCTATTTAGAGTAGGCTTATTTTTAAAGTAAAAATGTAATATCATGGGAAATAATATAAAAAATCTTTATTTGCGATGTTGCTTAATTTCATTATATCGGGTTTGAATATTGATAAGAATTTGGTCTCTATTTGTTATCCTCACTGTCGTTGTTATCTCTCCCGTAGTCACTACTAATTTTTACGCCTATGCCGTACAGGCAATTTGGAGAGATTATGAAAATATGAAACAGCTAGTTAAAGACATAAGAAATGGAAACAAGGATGATGATAATTTGGATTGGGATAAATTTAGAGATTCTTCCGTATACAAGAATGAAAATGAGGATATACGAGATTGTATAGATTTAGCTAACAAAGTAGGAGGAAAATTGGGCGATTATGAAATTGTACGTTGCTTTGATAATGCGAATTATTACAAGCAAAAATACACTGTTGAAAAAGGTAATAAGAATGAGATAGATGCTAGTAAGCAGCAGGAAGTGAATCAGAGTCAGAGTCAGTATCAGCAGGAAGTGAATCAGAGTCAGAGTGAGAAAGAGGCAAGTAAGAAGCAGGAAGTGAATCAGAGTCAGAGTGAGAATGAGCGGAACGTAAGTCAGACACAGAATTTATCAGATGTTAATTCTACCGAACGGTGTGATTCTTCATTTCCGGACATTTGCATCAGTATTACTTCCGCGAAGCTGAGTTGCTTTGACATCCCGTACAAAAACTTTAAGGTATTATTACCTGATCGTCACGAATTTGATTCTGATGGAGACGGCATAGGTTGTGAAGGTTGATGTATGCGATTCAGTAACTCCTAGGGATTTATTTTTCGTACGTCCAATTCACTTTTATCTTATTGTCCAATTATTTAGATCTTTACTTCATATAATATTCAAGTCCCTACTAATTAGAAATTAGTTCTATCATGAGTTTCAAATAACGTTACTATATATAATATAATATATTCATGTTCTCTCTAATTGGTATCGCGCCTATGAAGCTATAATTTCACAATGGAATTCTTTCGATTTGGATTAAGACTAATGCACGAGTCGAAAGATTTGTAAAATGTAAAATCCAAGTATTAGTATTCAGTCATTACATGTGTTTGCTTAAAGTCTTAGTTGCTTTTACAAAAGGTTATTAATTAAGGTATCTTTTCTTAGCGTTAACTCCAGTTTTCCTTCCCGCCCAGTATTTAATACAGCTCCTATTATCCTTATTCTGTCGCCAACTTTTAGCCTTTCTAGTTCAGCGCTGCTATCGCGCCAACCGACTAGTCGCATTTCACCCGTGTCGTCTCCTATCAGGGCATCGGTGACCGAAACCATATCACCAATCTTCGTGTTCACTTGTGTGGTATTTGGTTGTTGTAATATAATTGATTCTATTATGTAGGAGTCTCCAACTGTTTTGATGTCTCTGATTTTAGAAACACATTCTTCAATTCCAGGAAGTGAATTATTTTCAACTAATTCTAAATACGAATCTTCCTTTAGAAATACCATGTTACCAAATATCCTGCTAGGAATGCAGTCTATTACGGAATTCAGATTTACATTATTCGACTTTAATCCTTCAAGATTAACATAAACTAAGTTTTTGTCTTTATCTATGCCAATATAATTGACACTATTATTATCACTTCTTCCATCAGATATTATTCGAATTGTATGAACCTCATAATCTTGAGGTTTTTCCTTCAACTCTATGATTGTACCTTCGTCACCATGAATCTCAAAATCACCATTACCATATTGCAAGTTACCATCTTTGATACGTGCTCCAATGATTCTTATCGGAAAATTCACTTGAAAGAATCTCGGTAAGCTATCTTCATCAACATTCCATAAGGCAACTCTTAGTTTCCGATTACCTGATTCATTTGATAACATTGTTTGCAATGATTTTTTCCTTTCGCCTCGGGAGTCAGAGAATTCTATAATCCTGGGAATAGAACTTATTAATCCGGATATTACCGCATTTTCTTTTTCTGCTCTAACGCTATCAATACTGGATGTAATACCATCTAGATCTGGAATGCTGGTATCATTTCCTTCGAAGGGATAAATGTTCCCACCCTCCCCAATATTTAACATGGGTTTTCCATTGAGGGCACTTTTAACATAGCAATTCTTTATTTCGATCAAATCCCCTGATTTGAACGCGTTTTCCTCAATCACGTGTGTTAAATTATTCCATAGCCTTGCCCTTATGCTGCCACCAGCGTCATAGACAGTGATAGTTCTACTTTCAATTCTCTCATTCGAATCTTTTTTTGTAAAAACCCTTATAGGATAAATACTGAGAAGTCGTACGGTTAGGTCTAGATCTCTTGCGCCTATATAGAGATCTTTAATTCCTCGTTTTGTACGTTGAACATTATCAAAAGATGCACCTAAATCAGCTGCAACAAGGAACAAGGCTCCCTGATCGGTTAAGTAGCCGGCACCTATCTTTCTTTTTTTTTCTTCAATGAGTTCTTTTAATTGCTCTAAATTTACATCTGGTTTCTGCTCCAGGAGTATTTCAATCATTTTTTTGAAATCCAATGACAATCTAAATGTAACCTCCAATTACTAGATTTAACGTCTTGCCTATATGTTTTGAGAATTAGGTTACTCCCCAAAATATTGACCTAAATTAGGTGAGTTGAAAAATGAGCGGCTTTTACAAATTTAGTGGAATAATCTAAATCTAAGTTTTCTGCAAAGGCCAAAGGATCAGTCGTATTATAAGTAGAATTTACTCATATTCCCTTATTATGAGACATAGGAATTAAGTATGGAACGCGTTCTATGCAAGCCAAGATCAGTAATGTATCCACCTAATCTAGGGCCGCTATCTGCGTTTATTAACATCTTATACATCAATTTGAATATTTTTCTTGGTTCTTCTTCGTTTTGATTTGAAGTTTCATAAATCAATTGTTGTATTTTCTCTGCGTCAGGCCTCGACTCTCCATCCACTTCATTTTCAAGCTTATCTACGATCTTTCTGATTATCATCTTTTCCTTGTCAGTCAATATAATATCAAATTTTTGTGTTGATACGTGATCATCTGACCAGTTACATGCTAATTGAATTTTTTGTTCTAAATCAGGAGTTAAATGAGTTGCAACCTTATATTTTAGCAATCTATCAAAGATCTTTTTTATTCTATCAGCTCCTGAAAAATAAGATGCCTGCTGAACCATGAGCATGTAAGGAACATGTTGAGATGGTTTATCAGTTGATTTTAAGTGATTAACATATTCGTATAGTCCTTTTATCTTAATTAATTTATCCTCATTTTTTTCTTTGGTAAAACCAAAGAAAATATCCTCACAGATGTCATATTCTTCCATTAAAGTGGCAATATCATCAATACCTATTTGTCTAGTCCCGGTTATTCGCTTAAACAAAAGTAATAAAAGAGACTGTGGTGTTCCATATCGTAGCCATACCTGAGGAGTAAGCACATTTCCGATAGACTTGCTTATTTTCTTTCCTCCCTTATCGAGGAACATCTCATATTTTACATGTAAGGGATGGGCATAATTCAGTATAACATCAGACACCCAGTCATTCACTCTTACTGAATCCATTATGTCCTTGCCATATGCCTCGAACCTTATACCAAGAGCGCTCCATCTTGCAGCAAATTCTACTTTCCATGCAAGTTTTCCCTTGCCAACTGATATTGGGACTTCACCAGTATAACCACATCCTTTCACATCGTTGTTACCCAATTTGGTCCCATTACAGATATAACTTACTTTTTTCTCCTCTCGTATGTATTTTTCACCGTGGGCCACATATAGTCTTCCACATGATTCACATATTGGAAAATAGGGGAGTAATTCTGTATATTTTGATTGACCTACGATTTCCTCGATCTTGTTACCAAGATTAAGTGCGTTTGATAAAATCATATCTATTTGGTTTGTTAATATCCCACTTCCATATACTTTTGCTGCATTTAGAAATTCATAATTTATTTCTAGTCTATCTAATGCTTCAAGCAACAAGCTGCTCATGTGAGATCCGTATGAATCATGACATTGACCAATAGGGTCGGGAATATTAGCTACAGGCTTTCCAATATATTCAACTAACCATTCAGGAAGGCCTGTCGGTATTTTTCGCAATCCATCCAAGTCGTCAGAATATGCAATTAACTTTGAATCGTAACCTAAGTTTTTTATGGCAAGGGAAACCCCATGTGCCCTCACTGCATCCCCAAGACTACCTATATGTGGAAAACCAGATGCCCCTAGACCACTCTCAACTGATACCAGCTCCAGAGGTCTTCCAATTTCTTTTTCTCTGCTAATAATCGTAGATGCGATTTTATCAATCCAAGTTCCTCTACCTACGACTTCTCTCTTCATGTCATTACAATTCCTTGGATACGTATAGTCCATTTAGTTCATATCCAAATTTTTTATAATACCTCCTGGTCCCTATTGCACTGATTATTGAAATGGAATTCAATCCAAATTCATTTTTGACTATATTTTCAGCAATTTGTAACAATTTAGAACCATATCCAATGTGTTGAAAAGAAGTAATCGGAAAATCATTATCGTTGCCAATATTTACTAATTGTCCTAGCACATGTAGCTCACGAACAATTGCTGATGGACTTCCATCTTTTTCTCTCAATTCTGGCCTATGAGGCTTACCTAATTTTCTTAATCTCAAAAAACCAAATAATATATCATTGTCGTCATCTTCTAGACTCAAAAATACTTCCTTACCATTTGAAGAATCGTAATCTATTCGTTTAGGACTTATTTTAATATCGCTATAGCTTGTTAAACTTTTTAGTCCCACCTCCCGACACCTAATACACTTGCATTGTAACCCTTGAACTCTTAATTTTTGTTGGAGTATTTGTCTAATATTACTACTCTTATATCCACAAAGAATATTCTCTGAATCTATCTCACGTTGAATTCTCATAATTCTTACCCATGGAGGCACAACTTTTTTTATTTCAAGAAGCAAATCTGTAAAAACTTCATCCGGGTACGGTTTATAAAGTCCTTTTTTGTACAACTTGGCCAGACCAGTATCACTTAGCAGTAACGTAGGATATATTTTTAGCATGTCAGGTTTTAAACGTGAATCTTCAAAAAGTTGTTTAAAATCTTTGAGATCCTTTTCTGGATTAGAACCGGGTAATCCTGGCATCATATGAGCCACAATTTTGTATCCGGCGTCTTTTGCGATTTGAAACGACTGATAGACATCCTGAATTGTGTGGCCTCTGTTAGTAATCTTGTAAACGTTTTCACTTAATGATTGGACACCTATCTCAACCCGGGTTATACCTAGTTCAAGCATTAAATCTATGTGTGATTCCTTGCAATAATCTGGCTTTGTCTCTACGGTAAAGCCTACACAACGAATGTCATTTGTCTCATTGAGTTCCTGTGCTTCTTGGAGAGAGGAAGATTCTCTACCATTTAATCCTTCAAAACATTCTTTTATAAAATTTCGCTGATAATCCTGAGGCATAAATGGAAAGGTTCCTCCAACAATCACCAATTCTATCTTTGAAATGTTATGACCTCTTGAATACTCTTGTTCTAGTTTTGAGATTATCTGGTTTTTTGGATCATAATCTAATTTTTGCGCCAATCTTGTCACCGGTTCCTTTCCTGTATAACTTAATGGAATATTGAGTTCTTTCCCTCCAGGACAGTAAATACATCTTCCATGAGGACAGTCGTATGGTTTTGCCATGACCGTAATTACAAGCACACCAGATGCAGTCTTAATAGGCTTAACCATCATTGTTTTTCGGACATTACTGTCAATTGGTAAGTACCTTACAATATCTTGAAATTTGGGAGTTTTTGATAGGTGATATTTTGATGAGGCCCCTCTAATAAAAGAAGATATGTCTTTTAATGAGACTTCCCCCTGCAGGCTTAATTTATTGGCTATTTCCATGCAGGCTAAATCATAATCGTAACCCTCATTTTTACAAGTAGAATCGAATGTACTCATCTATGACATCATCGTTTACCAATACCATTTATTTCTTATATATTATAGTATCTATATTTTCATATACGATTAAAAAAATTAGTATTCTCCTCTGATTACATACACAAAGTCGGAAGTCCCTTAGATATTTGAATCAACGATTCAAGAAAATTTGTGATATTTACATTGATGTCACATACAATCTTATCATATTGCAAATGATCTAGGAACGTAATATAACTAGAAATAACATGATTATTTGGGGACTCATCATGAATGTACTATTTATGGAATTTATGATTGTGTAATAAATACTGACACCAAAGTATAAACTCTCGTGAAGGATTATTTCTATTTTTTTTATAAAGCTTAGCACAGTCAAATGACACTATGTCTTGTATCACAGGACATAAAATTTTCAGATTTCAGTTTGTTCGTAATTATGTTTTATAGTGTAATACAATCCCTAGAAAAAATTCAACAAAAGTTAAATGAAGAACAAAGTATCAATGCAGCTTATGATTGTTCTGAAATTCCCTTACGGGATTCCTAATACTTTCTTCACTATTTCAAGAGTGTGATTTCTTTCTGCAGATACCAAGGGACCAGTAACATTAGTTGTAGCGTTTATTGTTGGCACTTCAGTTGGGGCAGTAACATTAGTTGTAGCGTTTATTGTTGGCACTTCAGTTGGGGCAGTAACATTAGTTGTAGCGTTTATTGTTGGCACTTCAGTTGGGGCAGTAACATTAGTTGTAGCGTTTATTGTTGGCACTTCAGTTGGGGCAGTAACATTAGTTGTAGCGTTTATTGTTGGCACTTCAGTTGGGGCAGTAACATTTTCAGTTGTCAATTCAGTTCCTGGCTCGAGGTCCTTTATATACAAATAGTCATGTTTTTCGTTGTATGCGAAATCTGATATTGTTATTACCTTAAATTTGTTATCGTAAAGATATTTCATTTCCTTTTGAAATAGGTCGACGTCAGTAACTGAATCCTTCTTGTTATCACCAATTCCATGGTACATTATTATTGGTATCGCCTCAATTGTTCCATTTTTATTATATCTCGATTGGCTATCCACAACTTCTATGAATCTTTGTAATGCCCGAGGGTCGTTGTATGAATTTTCTACTTTCTCAAAATCGTGACTCCAATTTCTTATCGAGTATTTGTTGGCGTAAGTTGGAGTGCCATTGTCGGTATAAGTTTTGCAATCTTTTTGACCGTATTGCTTCATTCCATTACAACTTAGAAACATGAGAGGATCATTTCCTCTTGTTGCTAACTTATAGTATTTTGCAACAACATTAACTATAGTTTTATTATCCGAACCTGTACTAAATGGATATTCAAAGCTTGTAGGTTTTATTCCGTAATCTTCAAGACATTTTTTTGATTTTCCAACTTCGTATTCAATAGATTTTTTTGAAAGATCTGTGAGACGTACGTGAGACATGCTATGGGATCCTATATCATGTCCTTCATCACGCAATGTCTTAATATCCTTCCAATTCATATAGCCATCTTTTTTATCGACATAGTTACATATTACATCAAAGGTTGCCTTAAATCCATACTTGTCAAGAATTGGTTTTGCATTAGTGAATTGACTCTTGAAACCATCAGAGAAAATAAAACTTACTACCTTATCGGTAGACCTTTTATTATCACTCGATTTTGTAGGCAATGCTGTAAGGAAGCTATGTTCGTACGAAAGAATAGATGAAAATGCCGTTAAAAAAGCAAGGAACAATAGGGGCACGATAGTGGTAAAGTTCCTGCTTCTCTTCAACGTCACAACAAATTCGTTATCCATTAATAAATAGATATTGGAATAAGAGTTGGCAAATCTCTTAATGTATAGGACTCGAGAAATACATATGCGACGAAATTGAAGTTTTTGGCGGACATCTCAACTTTCATATTTATATTAATAGTTAATAGAATTTCTGACATCATAGGTTCAACAAACCTGACAGTTCTTAATAGTGGGGACAGTGCATTTATCGGATCATTAAGAATCGTTTTCTTCATTATATGAAGCTGCCATGAAAAATCAGATTTGTCCCGACGGCTTGAGATCTATCACTTCATTCGTAACGATAGTAACATTATAGCCCATAAATTCCTCCACAATTCATTCCTTCTGAGTTATCAGCTTGATTCATGCTTGATATTGGATGACAAAATAGTTGTACTCAATCATGATGTTCAACAAATATTTTTATTTTCACAATGTAATTTACAGGTTCTATTACACATACCGTATACCGCTAGATCATTCATGACGAAGAACGTACCTCTTATGACGATTTACTTGACGCATTAAGATTAAGTCTGAAAGGTTATATTATAAATTAGTTATATTATAAATTAGATTGTGTTAAGTTTGAACCATTTTATAATCTGTCGCAGAAAACATGATAACGCAAAATTCGTTCATTAGGATTGGTCGGTTATTGGTTGTATGTGTTATGTTCATTTCCACCAGCTCTTTTGATTGATTAAGTCTAAAAGGTTATAACATAGAATAAGCTACGATGAAATGTGCCTAAGGAAGACCTTTGTAATAGATGTCATCATACCAGAGGAGCTCATGCGTTGGTACTGAGTACCGATGATACTAGATGCAGCTGGACTCATTGCACATGTGAAAAATTTGAAGAATAAATGTTTATCACTTAATGTGAATCAAAAGTTTGACCCTTAAATTAGCAGTAAAGGCCATACATAAGATAAAGAACAAATAGGTTTTTCAGATAGTTTTATTCATATCCATAAATTATATGAATGATGATTTTGATCATATTAAGTCCTTGCAGAGTAACAAAACAAATAGCACTGGCATCATTATTTCATTAATAGTTATTCTATTTATGATTATGTCCAATCTTTCAAACGATTATGCCTTAATAGCGAAGGTGCTTGCAACGCCAGTCGAAACGGGAGGAAATGACAATAAAGTAGTAATTTTAAATTTTGATGATAGCCAAAAGAGTCAATATACAAACGCCAAACCAATTCTTGACAAGTATGGATTTAAGGCCACTTTCTATGTTGTATGCTCCTATATTGGAAAGAAAGTGGGATACATGAATTGGCAAGAAGTAGAGACACTGCATAGAGATGGACATGATATAGCCTCGCATAGCATGCATCATATTCACCTTGCTGAATTGCCAAAGAAAGCTATTGAATTTGAGTTAAGTGCGTCAAAGAAATGTCTTCAAGACCATGGTATAAATGCTAAAAGCTTTGCATATCCATTTGACAGTGGCTCTGACGACAAGACTGTAATAAATATTGTAGCCAAGTATTATGAGATAGCCAGAACAGGCAACGACGCTCTTGCTTTCCTGAGATGCGATAATCCGCAAATACAACCTACTCAAACTGACTGTAGAACATATACAGATAAGGATGCTCTAACTTATGCGAATAGATACACAGTCAGAGCATGGAGTCAAGATGCAACAAGAAATGAAAACTCTTACAATGACACCGTTATGCTTGATAAATTCATCAAAATCGTGAACAGCCAGACAAAATACAACAATGATGGAACAATAAGGGCAATCCCTATAATCGTATATCATAGAGTGGGGGAAAGTGGAGATATATACAATACCAGCTTAAAATTGTTTGAAGATCAAATGAAATACCTATATGAAAATAATTTTAGGGTGTTAACTATGGCAGATCTTGCATACAACAATAAGAGTAATTATTTCTTCGTAAAAGAAATACAGCCGGAAACAATGACGGTCGTAAAGTCGAATCCTAATTTTACGGAGGTACCGCTAAAACCAGTCTCAACTGAGGCAATGATGAATTTTACGGAGGTACCGCTAAAACCAGTCTCAACTGAGGCAATGATGAATTTTACGGAGGTACCGCTAAAACCAGTC
>Ga0207428_10000072_pt1 | contig 143629 bp, 142 predicted proteins | sample RhiMethybrSRZTD1_FD_187600 | JGI IMG/M metagenome (GOLD analysis project Ga0207428, IMG submission 187600) | Populus rhizosphere microbial communities from Tennessee, USA - Rhizosphere MetaG P. TD hybrid SRZTD1 (SPAdes) (version 3) | ecosystem: Host-associated > Plants > Roots > Rhizosphere >... | reverse complement strand
GAGATGAAAGAGATGATCAGGATGGAAAGCCATACGTCGATCATTGTTTCAGCGCCTTTCTCGTTGGGCACCTCGTCATGAAAATCATCGCGCAAGGCGAGAGAAGACGCGAGTTAACTGTGGCAAAGAATGGCAAATATTTGAGAAACCGCTTGAAGCGAAGACGCCCCATCCTAAACATAGGGCGCGGCGATTAACTCGCGAGCCTGATGGATATCGAAACCGACGTGCTTGTCACCCCTACGACGGGCGCAGGCATTCGTTAACCCGACCCATCGGCACCTTGCATGATTGTCTCGCCGCGATCCCAAGCGGACTCACCTTTTGCATCGCCTCGAATCCACGATTTGGCGGTCTGCTACTCTCCCATCACCGTGGTAGTGAGCGGCCTCGCGACGGTAGGGGCCGGCGATGCGGCTGGCTACCCGGAGTTGCGCTTAAAGAATGCCAAGGTCTTTTGGTTGAATTCGCTCACGTTCTCGTAGATCGGAGCATGAGAGCAGTTTTCGAAGACCACCATTTCGCTCTTGCGGATGCCGTTCTTCATCGGGTCCAGGAAGCGCGTCGACGTGACGAGGTCGTGGCGGCCGAACGTGATTTGAGTCGGAGCCGTGATCTTCTCAAGCTGAGACTGGGCGTCATGACCAATGACCGCATCTGACTGTCGCACAAAGGCATCCAGCGGCTGCGGGGGCCTTCCTCTCACGAACGCCGCGAGGGATTCGATATACTCCGGCTTGGTCGCATAGAGCTCCGGTGTGAAACACCAGGGGAAAATCCCTTGGATCATCATCTCTGTGACGCTGCCCAGGCCTTTGGCGATGGTCTGCCAGCTCTGAACGACGGCCTTGAGGAAGGGATCCGTCTTCGCCCAGCAGCTATGGAGTGACAGCGACTTCACCTTTTCCGGATACTTGGCAGCAAGCCACAGGCCTGTCGCCGCCCCCAACGAAAGACCGGCCACGTGGGCCCGATCGATTCCGATTGCCTGCATGAAGGCCGCCATGTCATCGGCGAACAGCTCGGTGGTGTATGTTCCCCCAGGCTTGTCAGTTGCTCCGGCACCACGCGGATCGACCGAGATGCAGGTGAAGTGCTTGGCATACTCTGCGACTTGAAACGCGTAGCAGGCGTTGTCTGCGGCCAGAAAGGGGATCAAGACGAGCGGTTCTCCCGCACCTTGCTGCTCGTAGTTCATTGTGATCTTGCTGAGTTTGATGTTCGGCATTTGCTTTCTCCCTTCCTCCCGGGGTGCCTGATCGTCGCGCAGAGCGCGCAATCAGCAATCGCTGGATCGTTCAAATGCGAACCAATAGCGTCGGCCTTTTGGCTGCTCTCCGCAATGCCAATCGGCAAGCGGAGCGGCCGCATATGGCCGATATCGGACCTAATGGCGCATGTCAGCTGTGCCGACCGTTGGCGGCCCTGAAGATCCTCTGCTGACAATCAGGTGATCAAGGCGTGCTTGCCGCCCGGCGCTAATAGGAGAGCTGACAGCGGTTGTTCGATCGCAGGCGTGCTGTCGGCACCGACCAACGTCGGCGCGGAGGGCGCGGTAAGTTGTCGTGCAGCCGCCTTTGACCCAAGGCGGACCTCCGGTTCGATAGACTCCTTAACAAGGCTGGAATACAGTTTGGTAGATCGAACGTGGTGCGGGAAAATGGCCGAAGCACGTCCTCAACGCCGCCTTGCGGCCATTCTGGCCGCCGACGTCGTCGGCTACAGCCGTCTGGTCGGCGCCGAGGAAGAGGGCACGATTGCACGGCTGCGGACCCTGCGCGACGAACTCATCAGCCCAACCGTCTCCGCCTACCGAGGTCGCATCATCAAGACCACGGGCGATGGACTCCTGATCGAGTTCGCGTCTGTAGTTGACGCAGTCCGCGCAGCGCTTGAGGTGCAGCGCGCAATGGCGGCGCAGAACGCCGAGATTGCAGCAGACAAGCGCATTGAGTTCCGCATCGGTATCAATCTCGGCGATGTTGTCGTTGAGTCCGATGGCGACCTGGTGGGCGACGGTGTCAACGTCGCGGCGCGCCTTGAGGCAGTCGCCGAGCCAGGTGGTATTTGCCTATCACGATCCGTCTACGACCAGGTCAAGGGCAAGGTTGATGCGGAGTTCGTCGACCTGGGCGACCAGAATCTGAAGAATATCGCCCAGCCGATACGGTCTTACCGGGTGGGTTCCAGTCGGGCCGCCGGCGCAGCACCGGAGATGCCTGCGCTATCCCTACCGGACAAGCCTTCGATCGCGGTGCTGCCGTTCGAGAATATGAGCGGTGACCCTGAGCAGGACTATTTCGCAGACGGCATAGTGGAAGAGATCATTACGGCTCTGTCGCGCATGCGCTGGCTGTTCGTGATAGCCCGCAATTCAAGCTTCACCTACAAGGGTCGGGCCGTGGACGTGAAACAGGTGGGGCGAGAGTTGGGGGTGCGCTACGTGCTTGAGGGCAGCGTCCGGAGGTCAGGAAGCAAGGTGCGCATCACCGGGCAGCTCATCGATACTTCAATTGGTATCCATCTGTGGGCGGACCGATTTGACGGTGGGATAGAGGATATCTTCGATCTGCAGGATCAGATAACGGCGAGCGTCATCGGCGCAATCGCGCCGAAGCTGGAACAGGCGGAGATCGACCGGTCCAAGCGCAAGCCAACCGAGCGCCTCGACGCTTACGATTACTACTTGCGCGGCCTAGCGGGGGTTCATCGTTGGACCCGCGAGGGCACAGAGCAAGCGCTCTTGTACTTTCGTCGAGCCATCGAACTCGATCTCGACTTTGCGGCGGCGTATGGCATGGCAGCAGGTTGCTCCATTTCGCGCAAGGCGAGTGGCTGGATGGCGGATCGTGCGCAAGAAACCGCGGAAGCGGAAAGGCTGGCCCGGCGGGCGATTGAGCTGGGGAAGGATGACCCGATCGCACTTTGCTGGAGCGGAATCACGCTTGCCTACGTCGTCGGCGAGGTAGAAGAAGGCGCAGCCTTTATCGATCGAGCGCTGGTTCTCGATCCGAACTATGCTCCCGCGTGGGGCTTCAGTGGCTGGGCGCGAATCTTCCTTGGCCAGATGGACTTGGCGATACAGCATCTGGCCCACGCCGTGCGACTCAGCCCTCTCGATCCACTGATATACAATGTGTTCTCCGCAACCGCGCTGGCACATTTCCTCAGTGGGCGACACGACGAAGCGTGCTCGTGGGCTGAACGGGCGATGCGTGCGGCCCCGAGCCGCGTGACTCCTGTTCGCACGCTTGCCGCCAGTTGCGCCATGGCTGGGCGGATGGAAGAGGCGCATAAAGCCATCGAACGGCTTCGCCAGATCGACCCCAAATTTGGAATTGCCGACGCTCAGCATCATTGGCCGTTTCGCCGACGACAGGATTTAGAAAGATACATGGAAGGCTTGCGCAGGGCGGGCCTGCCAGACTCCGCAGTCACGTGACCTTCGTCGCGGCAATGCGAACTACGTCGACGCAGCGCGCCGTTCGGGGGTCCGAATGGCATCATCATCGAGTTGCTCCAACTGAAGAAATGTCGACAGCACGCCGGAGAATACTCCGGGCAGACATATCCAACCCGTCCGCCGCGAAGCGAGACCGGCCCGGGTCTGCTATCACTCGTGCGTGCATTTATCACATTGCAATGACTTCGGAACTGATTTGGAGTTCATTTTTGCAATTCGGTTGAATCGAGTTTTTTCGACCTGGGATGGGGTCAAGAATACATACCGACGTAAGCATTGAGCTAACGATTCGGCGACCCGAGCGATGTCCGAATCGGCCGCAAAGCTGACGATGTAGACCTGACGACTACCAGTTCCCTCCCGTCCCGCAGCGGCCTTCCGGCCCGGTCGTCGCCTGACGGGGCCTGACGTTGTCCAAAGTCTGTGAGCCGAGTAGGATCAATCCCGGCGACATCAGGGGATGCACATGAGCGGAGAACTGGTTGAGCGCCGGCTGGCCGCCATTCTTGCGGCTGACGTCGTTGGCTTCAGTCGCCTGATGGAAGCCAATGAAGAACGCACGATGGGCGCTTTGAAGCACCATCGTCGCGAGTTCTTTGATCCTACCGTTGCCAAGTACGGCGGGCGCATATTCAAGGTCATGGGCGACGGGTTTCTGGTCGAGTTCGGCAGCATCCTCAATGCCGCGCGCTGCGCCGTCGAAATTCAACTCGGCATGCCCGAGCGCAATGTCGGTGTACCCGAGGACCGGCACATCAAGTTCCGCATCGGCCTCAACCTGGGCGACATTATTGTCGATGGCGATGATTTCTATGGCGACGGCGTCAATCTGGCGTCAAGACTCGAGGGTCTCGCGGGTCCGGGCGGCATTGCCTGTTCCGCAATGGTGCGCACCCAGGTCGGCAATAAACTGGAGCAGGAGTTCCTCGACCAGGGGGAGATGACCGTCAAGAACATCGCACAGCCGGTGCATGTCTACTTCATCAATCTCGGACAGACAGCGCTCGCGGGCGCTGTCCCCGTCACCGGCAAAGCATCGTCGCGCTCGGAGAAACCATCGATCGCCGTTCTGCCTTTCGTGAACATGAGCAACGACCCGGAACAGGAGTTCTTCAGCGACGGCATCACCGAGGACATTATTACCGACCTCTCCAATGTTTCTGGAATCTTCGTTCTCGGCCGCAATACCGTCTTTACCTACAAGGGCAAGGCCGTGAATCTGGAGCAAATCGCCAGGGATCTCGGTGTCGCCTATGTGGTCGAGGGCAGTGTCCGCAAGGCGGGGAACCGGGTTCGCATCAACGCTCAGCTGATCGAAGGATCGACCGGCGGCCATGTCTGGGCTCAACGCTACGACCGTGACCTCACCGACATTTTCGCCATCCAGGATGAGATTACGCAGACGATTGTCGGCGCATTGCGCGTGAAGCTGCTGCCGGAGGAGAAAAAGGCCATTGAGCAGGCTCCCACCGAGAGTATCGAAGCCTATGCCCACTATCTCCGGGGCCGAGATTTCTATTGGAGCACCACGAGATCAAACCTTGTCATGGCCAAGCAGAATTTTGCCAGGGCCATCGAACTCGATCCGCTATACGCGCGTGCCTATGCGGGCCTCGCGACGTGCGATTCCCTTCTCAAGTCGCGGCACGGCGTCAACGTCGCGGTCGCCGACATCCTGGCAAACGCTGATCGGGCGCTGGCAATCGACCCCAATCTCGCAGAGGCTCATGCTGCCCGCGGTATGGCTTGCCAGGGCGGCGACCGGCGGGACGAAGCTGCCGCCGCCTTCGAGCAGGCGCTCGCGCTCGATCCGAACTGCTTTCAGGCCCATAATTTCTATGGCCTATTCTGCGCCTCCATTGGCGATTTCGAGCGCGCCCTGACGCATTACATGCGCGCGTTGGAGCTTCAGCCCGACGACTATCAATCGGCAATGATGTTGACAACCGTACTTCGTTCCCTGAAGCGAAAAGACGAAGCCGAGCGATATGCCAGGCTGACTGTGAAAAGGGCCGAAGCGGCACTACAGCTGCATCCGGAAAGCTCCAAGCCAGCCATGGTCGGTGCGATCCAGCTTGCGGCCCTCGGAGAACGTGAATCAGCGCTGGAATGGCTGGCGCGTGCATTGGCGGTCGATCCAGATGACAACCTTAGCCGATACAACGCCGCATGCGTCTATGCACACCTGGGCGAGGTCGACCGCGCCTTCGATCTGCTGGATATCTGGATCAATCAGACGGGAATAGATTTCAAGCGATGGTTCCAGAATGATTCCGACCTCGACTCGATTCGAGATCATCCGCGATATAAGAACCTGTTGGAACGAGGCGGATTGTGAGTGCCGATTGTCGGCATTGAAGGTTCGAGCAGCCCTATAATACGATTTGGCGAATGTCCGGATGTGGCACCTTTCGGGCGAGCCGGTGCCGGCTGGGTAGGTCAGCTACCCCCAGCGGCTGTTCCGGAAGCCGATCGGCCATATGCGCCTGGGTGAGCTCCTGAACTTTCATATGAGCCGCGTCGAAGCCCAGCTTGATCAGCGAAGAGCGCACAATACTGAAAAATGAAGAATTTATATTGCAGAATTATTTATTGGATTCGAAACCGGAATAATCATTGCAAAATAAAGCCCCAGACATCATCTAATAGACACCGGCAGAATATTGCCGTGATATTGAAAGGTATATTCTTCATGACAGATCCGAAGACATCCACCGTCCCCACTCCCGAAACTCAAGTCGACGAAAAGACCAAGGCGACGCCGGCGACCGAGCCAGCCAATCAGCCGGCCAAGTCAGCACCCGAAGCGATGCCCGCAAAGCAGTCGTAAGGCCACGACCTCGTGGGGGAGGCCTCCCCCACCTCTTGCTGGAGGCGCCTTATGACGACACGGACAACCAAGAAAACGGTCACCTTCGCGCGGCCTTTCAGCCTTAGCGGCTTCGACGGGGAACAGCCGGCAGGCTCCTATTCGGTCGAGACCGATGAAGAGCTGCTGGATGGCGCCTCCTTTCCGGCGTATCGCCGGATGGCGACCATGATGCAGCTCAATGCGAAATCGGTCGGTTCCGGCGGCATCCTGCAGGTCGCGGTCATCGATCCGCTTCAACTCGAGGCAGCGTTGGCAGCGGACGCGGCGCACAATTCGGACAAGGACGAGTTCGCCCAATGGCGTGCATTGAATGCGCCCCGCGCCGCCGATCAGCAAAACTGACCGGCGAGCACGGCGCATGCCATGGGCGACCTTTTCGCGGCGGCCGAACGATGAAGGCCTGGTTTGTCCAGCCGGTCGACGCGCCCCTTTCTCCACTCATCATGGCGGCGATCATCCACGCCGCCCACTCGCGCGCATAAGGTGGGGCCACCACGTTCCTGATTGGATATTGCCGCCGCGTTCGGGCACGCAGCCGAAACAGTGAACCTGCGCGGCCGCGCGCCGCGCCTCAGCGCTTCTGCCGCAGCACCCAGCTCACGATGAGAGCGAAGATCGCAGCCGCGAAACCGATGGCGCCGATCAATGCCGCCCGCAAATCCGGTGTTTCGGCCTGCGGCGATTCCACGAACACGGTATAGGCGATTGCGCCGATCAGGCCCACACCGCCGAGCACCAGCAACGTATTCGCGCTCCAGCGCCAGCGGCGGACAACTGCCTGATGTCGGGGATCCGCGGTGATCGGGTCGTCGGCTGCGGCGCGGCGAATAGCGCTGCGCAGTGACCAAAGGCCGGCAACCAGTACCAGCGTGATGCCGGCAAACACAAAGGGCACGGAGCTGAGGACCGTCGGGATGCTGACCGTAGCCTTGTTAATGCCGACCGCGCGCATCCCCTTCACATACTCCGCCATGATCGGCAGCATCCCCACGTCGTAGAGCGCGTGGCATCCGGCGGCGACGAGATAGCCGATGATCGGCAGATGCCAGTGCCGCCAGCCACGTGCGACGAAGCGCATCAGGAAGCTGCCGAAAATCATGGCAAGCAGGCTGTGGGTGAGCGTGGCGAGAAAGCCGCGCCCGAACGCGATGAGGATCGCGCTGTCGCTGACCACCATCGCATAGCCCTGGTTCTCCACGATCGCGAAACCGACCGCGGCGAACAAGGTGGCCTGGAACGCCTCTGCCGGCGTCGCGCGCCGCCAGAACGGCAGCAATGCAAGCATGGCGGCCAGCGCCTTCGCCGCTTCCTCCGGCAGGCCGACGCGGAAGATGGCGAAGGGCAGGGCAGTGGCGATCGACGTCAACGCCTCGAAGCTCGCGAGGCCGGACCCTACCAGACGGTGAAGAATCAAGGTCAGCAGGATGGTGCAGATGACGCCGGCCACGACCGCCGCCCCAGCCAGCTTCCACGACGCGCGGCGCGGGAAGAGATACTGGAACAGCAGCACGAACAAGGCGGCGCAGAACAGGACCGCCAGCACGGCAGGAATCGGGGCCATAGTCATGAGCGTGGATGATCCCTCGATGAAGCCAGGGTTATGGGTACAAGGAATTGGTCTCCAGAGGATTAACGCGGAAAACGGTCCAAATTGACACCCCCCGGCCGCAGTCCCAGAATTCGGCCCGCGACACGATTGTCCCATTCGGCCCCCTTTTGACGGCGAGAAGGCCGATGATCAAGCCGAGCGCCGGAATGCTGGGCGCGTTCGTCCTCTGCCAAGGGCTGGCCCATGGCGCGTCGGCGGCGTGGGCCGATGGGTTCTACGTCAATCTGCACGGCGGGCCGCGGTATCTGGAGGACGCCAACCTGTCGCGCGACCCGCATGGCGAACCACTTGATGTCGGCCGGCTCCATTTCGACAATATCGGCGGCACCGTCGGCATTGCCGGCGGATACGATTGGGACAATGGCCTCGGGCTCGAGACCGAGTTCGCCTATCGGCGCAACGGCCTCGACTATGACGTCTTTCATGGCGATTCCACCGATCTCGATGGCACCTTGAGCTCCTATACGCTGCTGGCCAACGTCTATTATCGCCTCGATACGGGAACGGACTTCACGCCCTATGTCGGTGGCGGTGTCGGAATCTCGTTGCTCGATCTCGACATGAAGCGCGGCGACGAGGGCCGCTTCCACGCATTGGATACCGACACCCAGTTCGCATATCAGGGCATCGCCGGTCTCGCCTACACGATCGCGCGGCACTGGAGCGTCGGCGTCGAATACCGGTTCTTCGGCACGCAGGATCCGAGCTTTGTCGACCATCCTGATGGTAATCGCATTTGGACCGAGACCGTCTACCACGCGCATGAAGTTCTGTTCGGGGTCAGCTACAGCTTCGAGTGAAGCCTTGGACACGGTATCAGGTGTCGGCCGTGCCGCTCCGCGTGATCTTCTCGATCTGCGCTGCCACCAGCTCCTGCAGATGCCACAGATGCCGGTCGTGGATGCCGTGCTCTTCCAGCTTGGTGACAGTCTGATAAAGATACATAGCGCACGAGCCCATGTGACCGGCGGCGCAAGCGAGAATGTGGGCCACTGCCTCGGGCGACTTCTTGCCGGTATAGTCGCGCCCGGCGGGGCCGGCATAGAACACCAACGCCCGCACAGCGCCGCTATCGGTCCGCACGTTGATCCAGCGTGTCGCCGCCACGTCTTCGCGGTAGCCGACCTCGCGCCGCACCAGGCGCCGCAACTGGTCGTGATGGTCGTTGTCCGGCAGGCGGTAGAGGACGCCCTCGCAGCATCCACCGCGATCCAGTGCCAGCATCAGCCCCGGAACTTCCGGCGTGCCGCGCCAGGATTTCAGCTCCAGGCAAAACGAGCGATGCCAGCCGTACGCCACGCCGCGCCGATGCTCGAGCGCGGTGAATTCCGGCTTCCAGATCAACGAGCCATAGGCGAACAGCCAGAACGGATTCGGGCTGTATTGCTTCAGCAATGCTTCGGCGATCGGGTCGTAATCGTCGTCGGCCAGCCGCGTGAAGCCCGGCTCCGGCCCCGTATCGCGCTCCATCCGCTCCACCCGCGCGACCAACTCGGCGGTGAGGGCCATCGGTCGTTTTAGTCGCAGCACAGCAGCCTAGCCGCGTAGTGCGTCGGCAATCGCCGCGAACGCTGCCAGCAGCAGGCGGTTCGTCGCCTCCTCGAGCGGCAGCGGCCGGGAGGAGAGCTTGGCGATCACCATCTCCGCCTTGGGATCGACATAGAGCCACTGACCGTGGATGCCGATGGCGCAATAGGCGCCGCTATCGTTGCCGATGATGTACCACTGGCTGCGATAGCGGCCGCCGGGCAGGAACTTCGCCGCCGTTTCCGTCGCCAGCCATGCGCGCTGATCGCCGTTGCTGAGGATATCCTCGATCCATGAGCGCGGCACGATCTGCTGCCCGCCGACGTGGCCGTAGTTCCGCACCATCTCGCCGAACCGCGCCAGATCCCGCAGCGTCACGCAGATGCCGCCGGCGGCGCGCGCGGTACCCACGCGGTCGACCGTCACATGGGCATCGGCCTCGGTGCCCAGCTTTTGCCAGATCAGCTCCGTCAGCAGGCGCGCATAGGGCATGCCACCGGCGCGCTCCAGGATCCAGCCCAGCATGTCGGAATTGGGCGACGCATAGTGGAACTTGGCGCCGTGCGGGTTGGCGTCGCGCCGCAGCGTGACCAGGAAGCTGCGCAGATCCGAGGCGAGGGCCGGGTTCTCGACCGGGTTCCAGCCGGTCGCCGCGCGGTAGCGCGCGAAATCGCCGGTGGTGTCGAGATAATTCTCCACGAACGCGATGCCGACACTCATGTCGAGCAAGTGCCGCACGGTGCAATCGCCATAGGCCGAGCCGGATGATTCGGGCACGTAGCGCACGACCGGCGCGTCGGGGTCGAGCTGCCCACGTTCCACCAGGATGCCGGCGAGGATCCCGGTGATCGATTTGCTGACGGAAAAGATGATGTGCGGGTCACCGGCGGAGAGGCCGTTGCCGTACCATTCGAAGGCGGCCCGCCCCTTGTGCAGGACCAGAAATCCGTCGGTCGATGTTTCGGACAGGACACGCGCCAGGGTCCATTGCACCCCGCCGGGTCCGGTGAATTCAAGGTCGTCGAGCGCACGCGGGGCCGGGGGCAGGGCAGCGATGCGCGCCGGATCGTGGGCGATCCGTATGACAGGCAGGACTTCCGGCACATGATGAAACGCCCAGCAATTCCACGGCGCCTGGCGCCAGTTGGCAAGCGTAACGCCCGAGCCTTCCGGCGATGCAGCAGTTCCATCGTTCAAGACGACCTCGCTTCCATTCTTTCGCGCTTCAGGCCGACGCCGACATAGTGATGCAACAGCCGCGGATCTTCGCGCAAGACGCCCGGCGTCACGCTTTCGCAGCTTCGGCCGTTCTCTATGAACAGGATGCGGTCGGCAACGTTCAATGCCGCCTCCACGCGCTGCTCCACCAGGATGGTCGCGACGCCCTGCGCCTTCAGTTGCCGGACGGTATCCAGGATCGTGGCGATCGCGCTGGGCATCAATCCCTCGGTCGGCTCGTCCAGCAGCAGCACCTTGGGCTCGATACAAAGGGCACGAGCGGTCGCCAGCATCTGCTGCTCCCCGCCGCTGAGCGTGCCGGCGCGCTGCCGTAGCCGGTCGCGCAGCACAGGAAACAGGCCGAGCACGCCCTCCAGCGTCGCCCCGCCGCGGTCGCGGGTCATCAGCCCGACGCGCAGATTCTCCTCCACCGTCAGCTCGGAGAACAGGCGCCTTCCCTGCGGGCAATAGCCCATGCCCTGTTTCGGCACTGCGTGGGCGGGCAGCGCGCTGAGCTCGGTGCCGTCCAGGACCACGCGCCCCGATCGCGGCCTCACCAGTCCCATGATGGCCTTGAGTGCCGTGGTCTTGCCCGCGCCGTTGCGGCCCAGCAGGCACAGGATCTCGCCCTGTTTCAGCTCCAGCGCGAAATCGCGCAGCACCTGCACGTTGCCGTAGAAGCAGTTGAGGGCGGTGACACTCAGCATCAGGCCCCCAGGTACGCTTGCTGGACGGCCGGATTGGCGGTGATCTCGGCGGGCGTCCCTTCGGCGAGGATGGTGCCGTTGTTCATGACCGTGATGCGCTGCGCCAGCTCCATCACCACGTCCATGTTGTGCTCGATGAGCAGAATGGTGGCGTCCGCCGCGATCTCGCGCACCAGCTTGCAGAAATTCGTAATCTCCGCCTCGGATAGGCCCTGGGTCGGCTCGTCCAGTACCAGCAGCTTGGGCTTCAGTGCCAGGCTCATGGCGACTTCCAGCAGGCGCTGGTGGCCATAAGGCAGGTTGGCTGCCGGCGTGTCGCTCCGCTCGTGGAGTTCCACGCGCTCCAGCGCGCCCGTCACGGCGGAGGTGAGCGCGGCTTGGTCGATCGCATGCCACGGCGCCTTCCCCAGGGTCAGGGCGCGCTGCGCCGCCAGCGCCACATTCTCGAAGCAGCTCAGGTTGCGGAACACGCTGGTGATCTGGAAGGTATAGACAATACCGCGCGCGACGCGCTCCCAGGGCGGCTGGCGCGTGATATCGGCGCCATCGAACAGGATCGCACCATCGCTCGGCGCGACGCGGCCGCAGATCATGCTGACCAACGTGGTCTTGCCGGCGCCATTTGGACCAATCACGGCGCGGATCTCGCCCGGCTCCAGCCGGAAATCGACCTGATCGACGGCAGTCAGCCCGCCGAAGCGCCGGCTCAAGGCCCTGGTCTCGAGAAAGCTCACGGCAGCCACCGCAGGCGCTTCTCGCGCAAAGTGCCGAGAATGCCCCTGGGAAAGAACAGGGTCAGCAGCACGAGGGCTGCGCCGACCACGATGCGATAGCTTTCCGTCACCTCGCTGGTCCATTCCACCAGATAGAACATGAGCAAGGCGCCGACGATCGGCCCGAGGATCGTCCCACTGCCGCCGAGCAGGACCCAGAGCAGCGCATAGATCGAGTATTCGATCGAGGCGAAGGTCGCGCCGACATAGCCGAACATCAGCGCATAGGCTGCGCCCGCCGCGCCCGCCAGCAGGCCGGAGAGGGCCAAGGCCAGCAGCTTGTATCGGAAAGTGTGATAGCCCAGCATCTTCACCCGTTCCTCGTTCTCGCGGATCGCGACGAGGACGCGCCCGACGCGGGAGCGGATCAGGACGAAGCACAACGCAAGCGCGCCGGCAAACAACGCGAGGGCGAGGTTGTAGCGCACGGTCGGATTGGTCAGGCTGAGCGGGCCGATCTGCCGCGCGGCCTCGCTCAGCACGATGCCCTCGTCGCCGCGCGTCACGTCATTGAAATAGAGGATCAGCAGGAAACAGGCCTGCGAAAACATCATGGTGACGATCATGAAGGAGACGCCGGTGGTGCGTAGCGCGACCAGACCGACCGCTGTCGCGAACACGAGAGCGGCGACAGCGCCGCAGACAAAGGCGCTGACCGGATCGATCCCGAAGTAGTGCACCGTAAGGCCGGCGGCGTAGAGCCCGGCTGCGAAGAACATGGCATGGCCGAGGCTAAGCAGGCCGGTATAGCCGATCAGGATGTTGTAGCCGATGCCGTAGGTCGCCAGCACCATGATGCTGGTGAAATTGGTATGGTGATAGGGCGGCAGCACGAATTGCAGCAGGAACAGGATGGCAAGGACGCCGCCATGGAGCGCGAGCGCGCGATGCTGCGAGCCCTGCATCAGCGCGTTCTTCCGGCGAACAGGCCTTCCGGCCGGAAGATCAGGACCAGCGCCACCAGCAAGGTCGCCAGGATCTTGGACAGGTTGGGCGAGAAAAAGACCGAGATCACGCCGTCGCTGATGCCGATGACGAAGGCCGCGATGATGGCGCCGCGCAGGCTGCCCAGCCCACCGATGATGACGACGATGAAGGACAGCAGCAGCGGGTCGAGGCCCATCAGGTAATAGGCCTGCTTGATGGGTACGATCAGCACGCCGGCGATGGCTGCGAGCATGGCGCCGAGGGCGAATACCGCGGCATAGACCCGGTCGACCGGAATGCCGAAGGCCTGGGCCGTCTCGCTGTCGAACTGGGTCGCACGCATGACGAGGCCGAGCTTGGTGCGCGCGATGCCGTACCAGGTCGCGAGCAGCAGCAAGGCTGCGATGCCCGCCACGATGACCTTGTAGCCGGAATAGCCGAACCAGGGGAGTTGGATGCGGAAATTGATCGGCGCCTCGACCGAGCGCGCGTCCGGCCCATAGAAGATGAGCACGAGCTGCTGGATGATATAGAGCAGGCCGATGGTGGCGACGATGGTCGCCTCGGGCTGGTAGTTGAAGCGGCGCAGGATCAGCCGGTCGATCGCCAACGCAGCGGCGCCGACGATGATCGGGCTCGCGATCATCGCCACCAGGAAGCCGAGTGCCGGATTTCCGACCAAGTGCGCAAACGCCCAGGCGAGCACTGCTCCCAGCATGAAGAACTCGCCATGCGCCACGTTCACGATGCGCATCACCCCGAACACCAGCGCGAGGCCGAGAGCGGTCAGCGCCAGCACGAAGGCCGCGACGGTGCCCTCCATCAAGGCGAGGAGGAGGTGCGGGCCTAGGCTCATACGAGAGCTCTACTTCCCCCTAGCACAAATCCCCCTCCCCCAAGTTGGGGGAGGGCAGGGGTGGGGGTTGCTCTCCCTTGCGAAGGATGAGTCAAGCTGAAACGCCGGCGCCCCCACCCCGACCCTCCCCCGGCTCGGGGGAGGGGGTTCTTGGGCGAGGTCGTCATCAGATATTAGAGCGCCATCTTCGTGTAGTCGGTCTCCGGCTCGTAGGTCCCGTCGGCGATCTCGGTCTTGTGCACCACGTCGAGCTTGCCGCCTGCGACCTTGGAAATGAACTGGTGGCCGAAGCATTGGTGGATCTGGCCGACGAAGGTCTTGTCGCCCTGCGGATGCTCGTTGCCTTCCTTCCAGCCGGTCATCGCCTCCGTCGCCTCGACCAGCTTCTTCTTGTCGGCATCGGTCGCTGATTGATAGCCGCTCGCCTCGATCGCCTGCTTGATGATGTAGAGCGTCTCCCAGCAGCCGAACATGTGGGAGTAGGTGGCGACGTCCTTGGCATCCTCCAGGCTGGCGCCGGAATTGTTGACGCCGACGGCCGCGCGATACGCCTTGTCCGCTTCGCTTTGCTTGGCCTGCGCGTAACGCGGATAGGCTTCCCAGAAATAGGTGCCGTCGAGGAACTCGAGGCCCGGGCTCGCGATATCCACCGCTTCCAGCGAATCGATGAAGCCGAAGATCTGCGGCCGGTTTGAGCCGTAGAATTCGCCCATCTCCTTAACGAAGGTCAGCACGCCAGGTCCTACCATGACGTGATAGAGAACTTCGGTATCGCTTGGAATCTGCGGGAAATATTTGGTGTAGGAGGTCTCGGTCGCCGGGATCGGCAGCAGCGCTGCGACCTTGCCGCCCTGCTTCTCGATCGCCGCGCTGAAGAAGTCGCGGTGGTCATAGCCGAAGGCATAGTCGGGGAAGATCATGGTGACCTTCTTGCCGAGGTTCTTGGCGATCCAGGGCGCCATGGAGCTGACCTGCGCTTTCACATCCGTGATGCCGGGTTGGAAGGTGTAGCGGTTCAAGGCACCGGAGGCGACATGGTGGCCTTCGCTCACCACGAAATAGGGCATCTTCAGTTCGCCCGCGCGCGGCGCCGAGCCCATCACGACATGCGAGAACAAGGTGCCGAAGGTCACGTCGACCTTGTGCTGCGAGGCAAACTTCTCGACGACTTCGGCGCCGCGCTTGGGATCGGTGCCGTCATCCTCGGTGATCAGCTCGATCGGACGCCCGGCGATGCCGCCAGCATCGTTGATCAGCTTCACCGCGGCGTCGGTGGTGCGCTCATACCAGCGGCCATAGGCGGCGCCGATGCCGGTGCGGTGCGCCTGGAAGCCGATCTTGATCGGCTCGGCCGCCTGCACCTGGATGTAGCGCACGAAGCCGGGCGCAAGGCCGAACGCCGCGGTGCCGCCTGCGACGGCGCTGAGGCCTTTGAGCGCGGTGCGACGCGTGATCGGAGTCTTGGAACGAGACATCGAAAACCTCCCCCAGTTGAGTGGATCCCTGTTTACGCGTGCCGCGCCAGCGCAGCTTGTTCTAGATCGTTCGTATGCAAACTAAATCACGGAGACTTTGAAAACTCAACCCGCTGCCGGGGTGGAGAGCAGCCAGAGGCCGAACAGGGTATAGGCGACCATCAGGATGGCGAGCGGCGCCTGGCTCGCCGGTACGGTTCGACGGTCTGCCTCCCGCCGCAGCGTGATGAGGTGTGCGACCAGCACGGCAACGATGTGGCCAAGCACGATGCCGGCTGCCTGCAGGTTCCAGATGATCGTTACGCTGTCATGGTTGGACAGGAATGAGGTCGTGACGCGATGCATCCGCTCCTCGGCATCGAACCAGCCGAGCGCGAAGGGATCGGCCGCGGCGATGACGGCATACTGGCCGTTCACCAGGAACGAAGTCAGATAGTGCGCGAACTGATAGCCAATGGAGATCGGCAGGATCGAAGCGGCGAGGGCACCGGCCTGGCGCCAGAACGGCTCGCGCTCATCCGCCAGCGCGCGGCCGATCCAGATGCAGGCCAGGAATGCCGCTGTGAGAGCGATCCAAAGCGCGGCGAGCCCGAAACTATTGATGCCCATCACCGCGCTGCGTCCCGGGAATTCCAGCGGGTTGATGCCGTTGAGGCCTAGCCACCAGAAGGTCCGGCTGAGCCCGTCGAACGACACCGCCGCGAGGGTGAGCAGGACGAACAGGATGCCGCTCGGTGGCAGGGGCGGCAGGTCGGCGAGGGCGCGCCCGGGTATGGTTAGATAGAGTTGCTTGCGCACCGGGTCGAATTGCAGCGGCGCGACCCGGCCGATCAGCGCGAAGAAAACGGAGAAGGTCTCGGCCCGCGACAGCCACATCTTTTCCCCGAACAATGCCATGCCGATCCAGGTGACGACGCTGTAAATGATGACCGCCTGGGCGAGAAGGGCGGGGTCGTCGGGTGCGGGATAAATCAGCTCGAACCAGGCGAAGGCGAGGAGCCCGGCGATGGCCGGCCAGTAGCCGAGACGGTAGGGCAGCGGCGCCCGGCGCAATCCCAGCAGCCGAAAGGGCCCGACCCAGGGATTGAGATAGCGCCATAGGTTGCCGAGCAGGGCATGCGCCAGCGTCACGCCGATCCACCAGATCGTCCACACCGTAAGCGGCAGTGGATTGTCCAGCGGATCGCGGCTGCCGAGATAGCCGGCAAGGACCAGCAGCACGAGCGCGGCAAAGGAGAGGAGGCTGGTCGCGGTCTCTCCCGGCACTCGGATTTGCGCCAGAGTCACACGCGCGTCGCACCAATGCTTCAACCGATCGCCCGGCACCGCCAGCAGGATCAGGAACGACGCTGCCACCGCCAGCGCACCGCCCAACAGGTAATAGCCGGTCGGCAACAACAGGATGAACGCGCGCTCGGAGGTGTGGGCAACGGCGGGGGTTGCTGAGGCAACAAGTAAGCCGACCACGCATGACGCGACAACAAACCCCCTCCCCCAAGTTGGGGGAGGGTCGGGGCGGGGGTTGCCCTCTCGAGCGAAGACTGAGTCGAGCTGAACCATCGCCCCCTCCCAACCCTCCCCCGGCTCGGGGGAGGGCAACGGCTACCGTCCGCCCGACACGTTGAACAAGGTCCCTGTCACGTAGCTCGCTTTGTCCGACAGCAGCCACAGTACGGCCTCGGCCACTTCATTCGCGGTGCCGCCGCGGCCGATGGGGATGTTGGGTGCGAGCTTGGCGATCCGGTTTTCCATCCCGGTGTCGTCCTGCATGTCGGTGTCGATCAGGCCCGGCCGAATGCCGTTGACGCGGACGCCGTCGCCGGCCACCTCCTTGCCGAGGCCCATGGTCAGCACGTCGATCCCGCCTTTGGCCGCCCCATAGGGAACGAACCCGCCGGCGCCATAGAGCTGCGAGGCCATGGAAGAGAGGGTGACGATCGCGCCGCCCTTGCCGCCGCGCGACTTGCCCATGCGTCGCACCGCCTCGCGCAGGCACACCAGATGCGCGGTCAGGTCCACGTCGATGACGCGCTTGATCTCCTCGACCGGGATATCGGCGAGGGGCGAGGCCTTGTGGATGATGCCGGCGTTGCTGACGAAAGCATCGATATAGCCGATCTCCTTCGCCACCTGGTCGAAGAGAGACGCGACCTGGACCGGATCGGCCACATCCGACTTGATCGCCACCGCTTTGCGGCCCATCCTCTGCATATCCGCCACGACCGAATTGGCTGCGTCCACGCGGCCGGCATAGCTCAGCGCCACATCGTAGCCGTCGCGCGCCGCCAGGCGGCACACGGCAGCGCCGATCCCGCGCGATCCGCCCGTCACCAGAATGGTCTTGGCCATAGTCCCGTCCTTTTTCACAATTGTCGGGATCACGGCTAACATCGGAGTGGGCTTCCGGCAAGCGTCTCCCGGTTGACGGCGCCTTGCGTGCGATGGTCAATGAAGCCTTCCAGGATCAGGAATCGCGCATGTCCCTCCCGCCTTATGCCACCATCGTCCAGGACCTGCCCTCGACCGTGCCCTTCGTCGGGCCGGAGGCGCAGGAGCGCAAGCGCGGCCGCCTGTTTCGCGCGCGCATCGGCGCCAATGAAAGCGTGTTCGGCCCATCGCCGCGCGCGGTCGACGCCATGCGCACCGAGGCCGCCGATGCCTGGAAATATTGCGATCCGGAAAACCACGATCTGAAGCTGGCGCTGGCCGCCAGGCACGGCGTGAAGCCGGAGAACATCGTGGTGGGCGAGGGGATCGACGGATTGTTCGGCTACATCGTGCGGCTGTTCGTGGAGCCGGGCGTGACGGTCGCGACCTCGCTCGGCGCCTATCCCACCTTCAACTTCCATGTCGCCGGCTTCGGCGGGCGGCTGGTGACGGCGCCATACGTGAACGATCGCGAGGACCCGGACTCGCTGCTGACGCTGGCCAAGAAGGAGCAGGCGCGCCTCATCTTCCTCGCCAACCCCGACAATCCGATGGGCTCCTGGTGGGACGGGGCGGCCGTGCAGGCGATGATCGCGAGGCTGCCGACGAACTGCCTGCTCTGCCTCGACGAAGCCTATTGCGAGTTTGCGTCCGCGGGCACGACGCCGCCGATCGATGTTTCCAATCCGCAGGTCATCCGCTTCCGGACCTTCTCAAAGGCCTATGGAATGGCCGGTGCGCGCATCGGATATGCCATCGGCGAAGCCAGCGTCATCAAGAGCTTCGACAAGATCCGCAATCACTTCGGCGTCAACCGCATCGCCCAGGCCGGCGCGCTGGCTGCGCTCGTCGACGAGGCGCATCTCAAATGGGTGCTGGCTGAAGTCGCCGCCGCGCGCGACCGCATCGGCGCGATCGGCCGCGCCAACGGCCTCTCACCGCTGCCCTCCGCCACCAATTTCGTCACCATGGATTGCGGCCGCGATGGCGCCTATGCCCGCCGCGTACTGGCCGACCTCATCAACCGCGACGTCTTTGTCCGCATGCCCGGCGTCGCGCCCCAGGACCGCTGCATCCGCGTGAGTGCAGGGACGAAGGTCGATCTCGATGTGTTCGAGGAGATGTTGCCGGAGGCGCTGAAGGCGGCTCAGTGAAGCATCGCCAGGAATGCCTGGCCGTGAAGCGCCTCGACGAATGTGTCGCCTACGAGACCGGCAAACGGCCCCGCGAAGCCGAGCACGGCCCATCTGGCTTGGCTGGTCCGTAGCATGCGACTGACGACAACACCGAAGGCGCGGATGACATGCATGGCGTGGGTCGCGAAGAAATGCGCGACCCGCAGATCGCCGCCGTCGCGCGCCCAGCCCATGAGAGGGACACCTTCCGCGTTCCTCATCGGCATGCGCAAGAGCCAACGCGGCGCGGTCCTCGCCGACGTGCTGCGGCGCAGCCTCGGCTAGCGGAGAAGGCCGACGTGCCAGCGGAAGCTTTCCGAAAGTCCACATTGGCCGAACTGCATGGCGGCACGATCGGGATCGACAGTTCGCCCGGAATCGGCACTACTGCCGCGGTGCCCTTGCCCGCGACGCGGGCCGTCAGCCAGGACAGAGCAGGATGAGCCGCAGCATCACCCCGATCTCCAGGACGCCCTTCAAACCATACGATCTCGAAGGACCCCTGCAGCCGGAAATGTCATGGCTGCCGATCAGCTTTCGCAAGGAGACCGGTGTCGGCAGCTATGCCATGCGCATGCAGCCCGGCGCCGTCACCATCGCGCACGACCACCCGGGCTATGAGGAATTCCTGATCCTGGAAGGCGAGCTGATCGATTCCGACGGAACGGTATTCAAGGCCGGCGATTTCGTCTCCTTCGCCCCCGGCACACGCCATTCATCGCGCACCGAGACCGGCTGCTTCCTGGTGGTGTTCGAATGGCGAGATAAGCGCTAGACAGCAAATCCCCTCCCCGATGTGGGGAGGGGATCGCTAACGCCTCGATCTTGTTGAGAAAAGCTAGGCCGCCTGTTTCAGGTGGTGGTCCGCCTGCCGATGGGTGGCGGACTTGCGTTCCGTCGCGGGCTTTTCCGCTTCGGCCGCCCGCTGAGCAGCTTCCGTGAGATCGGTCGCGGCAAGCCGGCAGGTTTCGATGACGCGATTGCCCTGGTCGACATATTGCTCGACCGCGGACTGCACCCAACGCTGCTGCAAGGCGAACATGTCATTGATGCTCCGGCACTCGGACCAGTCGCGCAGGATCGTCATGTTGGCGTCCACTCGGCGTTGCACGAAGCCGGTGAATTCGTCGCGCATCGCCGCAAACAATCTTCCATAAGTCTCGCCCGAACGGCCGGCTTGCTGTGACCAGGCTTCCGCTAGCTGTGCCTGGAGACCTGCAGCATCGCGTGCCGTTGCCTTTTCGGATTTCCGCATCGTCACCTCCCATACAGAAAATAGTTCAAGCTTTGTCGATCAGAAGCGCCCGAACGGCATTGGCCATTCTCAGGTCCTGCCGCGTCGCCTTCTGGCGCATCTGCCCGGTTTTGCACGTCGTTGCGCGCTCTTGTCCGCGTCGGCCACCGCATTATCGGTTCGCGGCCGTTGGCACGAAGCGTGGAATATGCCAGTCGCTTCGTAGTGCGGAACCAAGGCATGCTATCCGAACCATTATGGGCCGCGCGAGTCGAATCTTATCGGCTGCACATGAATCTGCGATGACGGCCAGACTCTTTGCCCAAATGATCAAACTCGCTCGGTCAATGAATCGATTTTGGTGAACCATTCATTCCGGGTCGTCCACGACCGTGCAAAAAAGATTCCACCCTTGGCCCGGCGACCGCGCATTCGTTATGGTGTGCGACCGAAACTTGAGCTGCGCCTCCTGTGCCAAAACCAGACCGTTCGTCCCAGCCCCGCAAGCCCCGCAACACGCTGAAGGTCGCCCGCAAGGCGGTGCGCGACATCCGGCGCGAGCAGCTCATCGAAGCCGCGATCCGCGCCATCAGCCAGCACGGCATCGGCGAGACCACCATCGCCGACGTGGTGAAAGAGGCCGGCATGGCCAACGGCGCGGTCAACCAGTATTTCGCCAGCAAGGACATGCTGCTGCTGGAGGCGTTGCGCGCCGTCACGGGAGAGTTCCGCGAGATCTGGCACCAGGCACGCACCAAGGCCGGCGCCGACCCGGCCGCGATCCTGGAGGCCATCACGATGGCGCAATTTCATCCGAAGGTGTGCCGGCACGAACGCATCTCGGTCTGGGTCGCCTATTGGAGCGAGACGCGCTTCCGCCCGAAATACATGGAGGTCTGCACCGAGAGCGATGCGGAATATGGCGAGGCGCTGATGAATGCCTGCCGCACGCTGGCTCAGTCAGGGCGCTACAAGAACCTGGATGCCGAGAAGGCGGGACAGTTCCTGCTGGCGTCCGGAGACGGGCTCTGGGTGAACATCATGCTCGGCCTCCTCACCCGAGACCGCGCCGCCGACCTCATGCGCGCGCACCTGAAGAGCGTGTTTCCGCGGCATTACTAACGCCGGCAATTCACTCCGGCCAGTCATTCCAACCCCAGCCCTCGGCGAGCTGAAGGCAGGTCTGCCAGCGTTCGACCGTGTCGGTGGTCGACGCGCCGCGCAGCGAGGCCGCGGCACTGGCGTGCGCCAGCGCCAGGCAACGCTGGGTGTTCCAGCCTTCGTGCAGGCCATAGAGCATGCCGGCGGCGAAGGCGTCGCCGGCGCCGTTGGCTCCGACGATCGCCGATTGCGGGACCCTGACCGAGGGCTGCTGCGTCACCGTCCCGTCGCGCGACACCGCGATCGCACCTTTGGGGAAATGCACCACCACCAGCCCCATGCTGCCAAGGGTAAGCACATGACGGGCGGCGTTCAGGCACGCCGCGATGTCGGTGACGCCTTCGTTGTAGGTCTTTTCACCGGCGAGCGCGCCGATCTCCCAATCATTGACGACCAGGTAGTCGAGATAGGGCAGGCATGGCAGGAGGATGCCGGCGAGACGCTGCGGCTCGATCATGACCAGCTCGAAATTGGTCGTGAGGCCGGCCGCCTTTGCCTTCTTGAGGATGGTGACCCAGCCATTGACATCGCCCTGCCACGGCGCGTCCAGCAGCCGATGTATCCCCGGCAGGCCGAGATGGAAGATGCGCCCGCTGGTACGCGCGAAATCGAAATGATCCGGCGTCAGCAGGGCGGCCGCGCCGGGATAGTAGATATGAGTGCGCCGGCCGGTGCGAAGCGAGCCAAAGCAGTCGGTGAACTGCGTCGGAAGCTCGCGCGTCACGGCCATCTGTCGCCGGTCGATGCCGAAGCTGTCGGCATGGCTCAGCAGGAAGCGGCCATTCTCGTCCTCTCCCACGATGCCGATGGTCTCCACCGGCATCGCGGGATCGAGCTTTTTCATATCGATGGCGAGGTTGGAGGCCGAGCCGCCGCCGCGCATGTCGATCTGATGGATCTCGGCGATCGAATCCTCCGGCGGCCAGAAGTCGATCATCTTGTTGAGATCGACGCACCAGGTGCCGCCGGTGATGAAGCCGCGCCGCGTGTTCGCCATCGAATGCGCCTCAGCCGGCCTTCAAAGGCGCTTCCGTGACGATCAGATCCTCCTCGAGCGATCGCGCCGGCTTGATCTTCTGCTTCTGCAGTTCGCCGTGATAGGCCTTCACGGCTTCAGCCGGCGCGATGGTTCCGTCAGCCACCTGACGCATCATCGCGACCATGCCGAGCGGATCCTCCGCCAGGTTGATCTTGCGCCCGAACAAGGCGACCCGCGCGCCGTAGCGCTCGGCCTGATACAGCAGCTCGAAGCAGTCGCGCGTGGTGCCGGCGCCGCCACCCAGCACGCCGACCACCAGGCTGGGGTCGAAGGAGGCGAGTTCCTCCAGCGCCTTCGGGCCGTTATAGGCGATCTTCAGGAATTGCGGCCGCTCCGCCTTGGTGACACCGGCGAGGCAGCGCAGGATGACGTCGTTGACATAGTGCGGCAGAACCTTGGGGTCGATGCCGGTCTCGACATTCGGATTAAAGACTTCCAGGAAGTATTTGAATCCGTGCGCCACCGCATCGGCGCGGAAATCGCGGAAGTGCTCGAGCGAGCGCACATCGGCATCGATGTCGTTGTTGAAGGTGACGGAATAGAGCCCGAGGTCGGTGCCGACGATCTGATGCTCCGGCAGCGGCTCGGCCGAGCCATACATGACGTGGGACAAGGAAGCCGATCGGAAGGGCCGGGATGGGCTGTTGTGATAGACCGCGCCGCGGCAACGCCAGATGTCGGTGGTGTCGTTGGCACGGATGGCGGGCTTCACCGCGCTGTTGCGGAACAATTCACGCTCGTTCAGCAGCTCCAGGTTCGACGCCGACACGAGCATGACGTCGAGGATGTCCTGCTTCACGATGGCGGTGATCTGGTCCAGGAATTCGGCGCGCGTGCGATAGCGGGTCCAGGTACCGTCCGGCTGGCGATGCGGGCCGCTCGAGGTGAGGCTGGGCCCCATATCGCCGTCCTTGGCGTCGGCGATGATGAAGTCGGACCGCTTGTATTGGCCGGACCTGATGCGGGCGAGCTTGGTATCCAGACGCTTCATTCCAAATTGCTCCTTGTTGAAGATAGAGCGGGCAGCCGTTGCCGGCTGCCCGCCACGAAACGAATCAACCCCAGCACTTCTTCAGCGCTTGCTCCGATGTGATGGATTCGACGCCTTCCACCGGCTTGTCGGTGACCAGGGCGACGCCGGTGTTGAAGAAGTCGAGGCCCGGGGTCGGCTTCGGCTTCTCGCCCGACTTGGCGAATTTCGCGACCGCTTCGACGCCCATCGAGGCCATCAGCAGCGGATATTGCTGCGCCGTCGCCCCGATCACGCCCGCCTTCACGTTCTCGACGCCGGGGCAGCCGCCATCGACCGAGGTCATCAGCACCTCTTTCTCCTTGCCGACCGCCTTCAGCGCTTCGTGCGCGCCGGCGGCCGTCGGCTCGTTGATGGTGTAGACCACGCTGATGGTGGGGTCCTTCTGCAGCAGGTTCTCCATGCCGGTCCGGCCGCCTTCCTCGGCGCCGGCGCCCCATTGATGCCCGACGATCCTGGGATCGTCTTCATCGCCGTATTTCGTCGGATCCTTGATGTCGATGCCGAAGCCCTTCATGAAGCCCTGGTCGCGCAGCATGTCGACCGTCGGCTGGGATTCGATCGCGTCGACGAACGCGATCCGCGCATCGGACGCCTTGGCACCCAGGGTCTTGGCCGCCCACGCACCGATCAACTCACCCGCCTTGAAATTGTCGGTGGCGAAGGTGGCATCCGCGGCGCTGGTCGGATCCAGCGGCGTGTCGAGCGCGATGACCAGGATGCCCGCCTGCCGCGCTTTCTCGATCGAGGGCACGATCGCCTTGGTATCGCTGGCGGTGATGAGGATGCCCTTGGCGCCGGCCGCGATCAGGTTCTCGATCGCCGCGACTTGCGTTTCGTTGTCGCCGTCATACTTGCCGGCAAAGCTCTGCAATTCCAGCCCGAGCTTCTTGGCTTCGGCTTCGGCGCCTTCCTTCATCTTGGCGAAAAACGGATTGGTGTTGGTCTTGGTGATGAGGCCGACGATCACCTTGTCCGCTGCGCTCGCGGAACCGGCCCACAGAACCGCCGTCAATGCAGTCATCGCAACGCATGCCGTAACGCTCTTCAAACGTGACGCGGACAGGTGCCCGCGCTTGGATGCGCGTTCCACAATCATGTCATCCTCCCAATATGGTCCTCGCCATGTGGCGGGCCGGTTTCTCGGCCCGAGGTTCGCGATGGGCCGTGGAGGCATTCAAATTCCCGATTTTGCCTCTTGTCAAGCAGATCATCCGAAAGATATGTATAGATGTATGCAAAAGATGATGCCGCCGCTGGTTCAGCCTGCCGCGGGCGCTGGCCAGGTTCTCGCCCTCATCCTGTCGCGCCAGGCAGCGACGCGCCCGGATATCGAGCGCGTCTCGGGACTGTCGCGCGCCACAGTCGCCCATCGGCTCGAGGAGCTGCTGGGGATCGGCTTGATCGACGAGACGGCAGAGCGTCAGCCGAGCGGCGGCCGGCCCGCACGCATCCTGAAGCTGAACGAGGCCTTTGCGGTCACCCTGGCTGCCGATATCGGCGAGAGTTTCACCCGTGTCGCGGTCACCGATCTCGCGCCCCGGATCCTGGCCGAGCAAACGGTCGCGATCGATGTCGCCAGCGGCCCTTTGCCCATCCTGGGCGAGATCGCGCGCTGTGGCCGTGCGCTGCTGAAGCGCGCCGGCCGGAAGGCGACCGATGTGCTCGGCATCGGCCTCAGCCTCCCGGCGCCGGTCGATCACGAAGGCGGGCGCGTGGTCGGCCCCTCCGTCATGCGCCAGTGGGACAATTTCGACATCCGCGGCTGGCTGGAGCAAGCGCTCGGCATCGATGCGCTGATCGACAACGACGTCAATCTGATGGCGCTGTCGGAGCACCGGCGCTTCTGGCCGGCGGCCGACCATTTCTTTTTCGTCAAGGCCGGCACCGGGATCGGCAGCGGCATCGTCACGCGCGGCCAGGTCTATCGCGGCGGGCGCGGTGCCTCGGGCGATATCGGCCATATCCAGTTCGACGCGCCGCAGGCACCGCTCTGCCGCTGCGGCAAGCTCGGCTGCGTGGAGGCGCGGGCGGCGGGCTGGGCCATCGCCCGCGATCTGCGCGCGCTCGGTTTCGAGGGTCAGACGGCGCGCGACGTCATGGCGCTGCTCGACCGCGGCACGCCGGAATGCATCCAGCGTATCCGTGAGGCGGGCCGCGTGCTGGGCGAAGTGCTGGCCGATGTCGTCAGCATCCTCAACCCCACGACCATCGTGATCGGCGGCACGCTGGCCCAGGCTGGCGAACACCTGATCGCAGGCATCCGCGAGCTGATCTATCAGCGCTGCCTGCCGCTCGCGATCGAAGGCCTCGCCATCCACACCGCCCGCAGCGACGACCGCGCCGGCATCCTCGGCGCCGCCCAGCTCGTCATCGACGCCAAGCTGCAGCCGGCGGCGATCGGGCAGACGATTGCGCGGGTGGTGGGGTAGATACCTCGCTCTCAATGCCGTCATGGCAAGGCTTGGCCTTGCCATCCATGAGTTTCTTTGGGCGAGACTGCGCTGGGGCAAGCAAACTCGTGGATCCCAAGGCCAAGCCTTGGGATGACGAGGGAGAGCGAGTGTTCAGGACTACGCCTACTTCCACACCTCGCTCGCCACGCGCATGAAGTTGGCGCCGAGCACGCCCAATATCTCCCGGTCCCGGAAACCGCGTCGCACCATGGTCTCGGTGATCTCGATCAACTGCCTGGGCGGCACGTAGGAGGTTGGCCAGCGGCCGTAATCCTCGCTCGGCGGCCAATAGGCCTTGTTGGCGGTAACGACGTCGTCGACGTTGTCGGCGTCGAACGCGTAATCGAGGGCGATGCCGACATGCTCCGCGCCGACCAGATCGGCCATGTGTGCGATGTGATCGACGAAGGTCTCGCTGCGGATGTCGTTCTCGCCTAAGAACATGCTGACGCCGTTGACGCCGATCACCCCGCCGGTCTTGGCGCAGGCCTTGATCTGCTCGTCGACGATATTGCGCCCGTGGTTGCGCAGCGTCTTGGCGCAGGAATGGGAGAAGATGACCGGCGCATCGGACGCCTCCATCGCCTCCATCGTGGTGCGATAAGCGGTGTGCGAGCAATCCACCATCATGCCGACGCGGTTCATCTCCTTGATCACGTCTCGCCCAAACGCGGTGAGGCCGGCATTGCCGTCATGGCAGCCGCCGCCGGCGAGATTGTTGAGGTTGTAGGCGAACAGCATCTGGCGGACGCCGAGGTCGTAGTAGAGGCTGACCATGTTGACGTCGCCATCGAGCGAATTCATGCCTTCGAGATCGAAGGCGATGGCGAGCTTGCCTTCCTTCCGGGCGCGCTTGATGTCGGCGGGACGCTCGACCAGCAGATACTTCTTCGGATGCGTCTGCAGCCAGGCGCGGAAGCGCGCCAGGGTCTTGATCGTGGCCTGCCAGTCGACCACGTCGTACCCGACATTGACCGACAGATAGTGCACGCCGGCCTTGCGCCAGATTTCGAGATTGTTGAGATCGGCGCCGCCATGCGGATCGAAACCAGAATGATCATCCCAGACCAGCGCCTTCCGATAGAGTTGCGCCGCGTGCTTTTTTAGTTCCGTCTTCTTCATGTCTTCCCCTGATAGCCGAGATTCTTTTGTGGACTTGGGAGGTGCATTTGACGATGCCGCCGACGGCACTGCAACCCCATTCCTATTTGGTCAAGATTGAAGCGATATCAGCATATTATAATCACTTGTATGAATGAATGTACATTATTTGTTGACGGCGCTTTGGCGCTTGGGCAGGATGCAGCCGGCGGCCGCGAGGGGCGGGACCGCAGAAGATTCCTTTGTTGGTGACGCGGGCCGGAACGATGCAGCAGAGTTATGACGCGATCATCATCGGCGGCGGGCACAATGGTCTCACCTGTGCCGCCTATCTCGCCAAGGGCGGGGAGAAGAACGGCGCCAACAAGCTGAAGGTGCTGGTGCTGGAGCGGCGCGAGAAGGTCGGCGGCGCCGCCATGTCGGAAGAGAAATATCCCGGCTTCACCTATTCGACCTGCTCCTATGTCTGCTCGCTGCTGCGGCCGGAGATCTTCCGCTTCCTCGACCTGCCGCGTCACGGCCTGCAGGTCATTCCCTACGACATCAACTCCGCCCCCAATCCCGAGGGCGAGGGGATCATCTATTACAACGATCACGACCGCACCCGTGAATCGCTGCGCCGCCATTCGATCCGCGACGCGGAGGCCTACGACGAATATGCGATGGAGATCAGCCGTCATTGCCGCTTCATCAAGCGCACCTTGCTGATGACGCCGCCTGATCCGACGCAGCTCAATCCCTTCGTCCAGAACCGCATCAATCCCTGGGGCCATCGCGAGGACCTGGATGGCCTGCTGCGCATCGGGCGCGAGTTCGGCCGGCTGGGCGAGCGGCACATGTACGATATGATCCGCTTCTGGTCGATGTCGGTGGCGGACTTCCTCGACCAGTATTTCGAGACGCCGCGCTGGAAAGGCCTCGCCGCCGCATCCTCGATCATCGGCACCGCGCTCGGACCCTATTCACCGGGGACAGCCTATGTGCTGTTGCATCACTACATGGGCGAGGTCGATGGGCAAATCGGCGCTTGGGGCTTCGCGCGCGGCGGCATGGGCTCGGTCAGCAAGGCGATCGCGTCGGCGGCCGAAGAGGCAGGCGTGGAGATCCGCGTCAATGCGGAGGTCGAGAAGATCATCGTCAAGGACGGCAAGGCAATCGGCGTCGCGCTGAAGTCCGGCGAGGAGATCTACGGCAAGTCGATCGTCAGCAATGCCGACCCGAAGCGCACGTACCTGAAACTGGTCGACAAGGGCGACCTCGATGCGATCGACCCAGACATCCACCGCTATGCGAAGAACTACAAGATCCGCGGCTCGTCCGGGAAGCTGAACATCGCGCTCGACGGCCTGCCGGAATTCGCCGGCCTCGGCAAGGAATCGGCCTACGGTACCATCGATATCGGCGGCGACTTCGACTACATCGAGCGCGCGTTCGATGATTTCAAATACGGCAGCTGGTCCAAGCGGCCGTTCCTCGACTGCGTGATCCCGACCACCGTCGATCCGACCATGAGCCCGCCGGGCAAGCATTTCATGTCGGTGTTCGTGCAATACGTGCCCTATCAGCTCGCGGAAGGGCCATGGACGCCCGAGATGAAGGCGCAGTACGAAAAGGACGTGCTCGATACGATCGAGCTCCACGCGCCCGGCTTCAAGAAGCTGGTGCTGCACGTGCAATGCCGCACGCCCTGGGATATCGAGAACGAAGTCGGCATGACCGAGGGCAACATCTTCCACGGCGAGCTGACGCTCGACCAGTTGCTGTTCAACCGGCCGTTCCCGGGCATGGGGCAGTATCGCGGGCCGTTCGACAATTTCTACATGTGCGGCTCCGGCACCCATCCCGGCGGCGGCGTGATGGGCGCGCCCGGCGCCAACGCCGCCCATGAGATGCTGAAGGACTTCAAGCGCGGAGTGGTGCAATGAGCGCTGATGTCATCGTCATCGGAGCCGGCCATAACGGCCTGGTGACCGCCGCTTATCTCGCGAAGGCCGGCCTCAAGGTCACGGTGCTGGAAGCAGCGCCCCAGGTCGGCGGCGCGGCCGTCACGCGCGAATTCGTGCCCGGTTACAAGGTTTCCGGCGCCGCGCATTTGCTGCATGGGTTGCACCCGACCATCGCGCGCGACCTGGATCTCGCACGCCACGGGCTCGATCTGAAGGCGCAGCGCGTTTCGACCCGGTCGCTGCTTCCGGGCGGGCAGAGCTTCGAGGTCGGGACAGACGCCAATTCCATCGCGGCGATCAGCCGTGCCGATGCGGAAGCCTACCCGGCTGCGACGGCGCGGCTGGGCCGGATGGCGGATGCGCTCGCCGCCTATGCCCTGCACACGCCGCCGCGACCGGACGTCGCCAAGATGGATTGGCAGTCCAAGCTCAACCTCGGCAAGTTCGCCTGGGGCCTGCGTCGGCTCGGCAAGAAGGACATGCTGGAGCTGACGCGGATTCTCACCATGAACGTCAACGACCTCGCAAACGATTATTTCGAAAGCGAGGCGGTGAAAGGGCTGCTCTGCTTCGATGGCGTTCTGGGGCTGGCGCTGGGCCCGCGCTCGCCGAGCACGGTGTTCAACCTGCTCTATCGCCTGTCCAGCCTCGGCGCCAACGGCCAGGGCGGTTTCCTGCTGCCCAAGGGCGGCATGGGCAGCGTGGCGCAAGCGCTGGCCAAGGCCGCGCAGGCGGCGGATGCGACCATCCGCACCGGCGCGGCCGTCGACCACATCCTGATCGAGGGCGATGCGGCGGCCGGCGTGGTGCTGTCGACCGGCGAGGAGGTACGCGCCGCACGCGTCGTCTCGAACGCCGACCCCCAGCGCACGGCGTTGCAATTGATCGGCCCGCGCAATCTCGACACCATGTTCGTTTCGCGCATCCGGCACATGCGCATGAATGGCTGCGCCGCCAAGGTCCATCTGGCGCTGGATGGCTTGCCCGAGGCGCTGGCCAACGCGCGCGGCCGTGTCGTCGTCGCGCAAAAGCCGGATGATATCGAGCGCGCCTACGATTGCGCCAAATATGGCCGCGTCGCCGACCGCCCCGCGCTGGAATTGACGATCCCGACCCTGAGCGATCCCTCGCTCGCGCCGGCGGGCAAGCATGTCGCCTCGATCATTGCGCAATATTGTCCCTATCGCCTGCGCGAAACATCCGTGAATGACGCGCGGCATCAGATCGGCGAACGCAGCCTTGCTGTCCTCGAAGAGGTCGCGCCGGGCCTGAAGCAGCGGGTGACGGCGATGGAAGTGCTCACGCCTCATGATCTCGAGGCGCAGTTCGGCATGACCGGCGGCCAGTGGCACCACGGCGAGATTACGCTCGACCAGGTGCTGTTCCTGCGTCCAGCGGGGCAGGCGCAGGATTATCGCATGCCGGTGCCCGGGGTTTATCTGTGCGGCGCGGGCGCGCATCCCGGTGGCAATATTTCTGGTGCGCCGGGCTACAACGCCGCGCGCGAGATCCTGAAAGACGCGCGGGCCCAGAAGCGCGTCATGGGGGCGGCATGACCTCCTACGTCGAGCATCTGACGCCGTTCCTGCGCAAGACGCCGTTCCATGACCGCATCGCAGCGCTCATGCACGGCAACAACTGGATGCGCTGGACCGGGCACTATTCGCCGGCGGCGTTCGAGTCCGTGCAGTCGGAATATTTCGCGATCCGCAACGGCGCCTCGGTCTATGATGTTTCGCCGCTGATCAAATACCGCATCACGGGGCGGCAAGCGGCCGAGTACGTCAATCACCTGATCACCCGCGATCTCTCCAAGATCAAGCCGATGCAGGCCTTCTACACCTCCTGGTGCCAGGATGACGGCATGCTGGTGGAGGAGGGCACGATCTTCCGCTTCGGCGAGAACGACTTCCTGCTGAACGCGGCGAAGGACCAGCTCCATTGGCTGGAGCAGGTCGCGTATGGCTTCGAGGTGAAGATCGAAGAAGCGTCCAACGATCTCGCCGGCCTGTCGCTGCAGGGCCCGCAATCGCGCGACGTGCTGCGCGCCCTCGGCATCAACGGCATCGATCATCTGCCGCGCTTCGGGATCATGGAGCTGGAGCTGAACGGCCATTGGCTGCGCATCGACCGGGCCGGCTTCACCGGCGACCTCGGTTACGAGATCTGGGTAAGGCCGCAGGATGCGCTGTGGCTATGGGACCGTCTGTTCGATGTCGGGCGCGACCACAAGATCGCGCCGATCGGCGCCCAGGCGCTGGAGATCGCGCGTATCGAAGCGGGCTTCATCCTGATCGACATCGACTATTCCGGCGCCCATCAAGCCTTGCGGCCGAGCAACCGCATGTCGCCTTACGAACTCGGTATCGGCTGGACCGTCAATCTCAACAAGCAGGGGTATTTCGTCGGCAAGCGCGCATTGAAGCGCGAGAAGGAGCAGGGCCTCAGTCGCTACGTACTGACCGGGATCGAGATCGAGGGGCGCAAGCCGGCGCCCGGCTCCTTCCTCTATGCCGACCAGCCGGGCAAGCATGAACTCGGCCTCACCACTTCGGCCTGCTGGTCGCCGACCATGAAAAAGAACATCGCCTATGCGCGGGTACCGACCGCTTATGCGAAGCCCGGCACCCAGATGTGGATCGAGATCTGGTACCACAAGGAGCACAAGATCGAACGCTCCATGGTGCGCTGCTGGGCCGCCAACCGGATGTTCTATGATCCGCCGCGCAAGTCGGCTTAAGCGTTCGCGCGCTTGGCGGGTTTCGATCGCGCCTTGAGGCGCCCCCACTTGCGCTTGAGGCGCAGCAGCAGCACCGGCCCGCGCCGCGGCAGCTCGCTCAGGATGTCGCGCAGCCGCTTCTTGACGATCTTCGGATCGATGCGCACGTCTTTCCCCTCGCCGAAGGGGATGAAGTGGGCATCGACCTGTGCCAGTTCGTTGGCTATCCGCTGCATGAAAACCGGATTGCGACGGGCGCGCACATCGCCGACCTCGATGGTCATCAGTCCCGGGCGGGCGAACAGGCAATTATGCATGGCGCTGCCGGACGGGCCGGCCAAGATCTCGCAATTGGCATAGAGCGTGAGCTGGTCGGCGATGCTGATCCGTTCCGGATAAACCACGCGAAATCCGAAGCTTGCGAACACATCCTCCACCGCGGGCAGGTTGCCAAGGCGGCTCGAGTTGGTGCGCGACAGGAAGATGCGGCCGCACGGACGCTTGCCGGCGTGCCGCGCGCTGATCCGGCCATAGATCTCGCGCATATGGGCATTCACATGGACGTTGTAGGTCCAGAGCTGCTCCGGCACGACGATCTCGTCGAACACGGTCTGGCTGCGCAGGATCGTCATGCGGTCGATCGGCACGTCCAGCAGCCGCGCCAGATAGCGGTGAAACTCCCGGACCAGGATGTTCCCGTCATTGTGCATGAAAGGGTAGGCGACGATGTGGTCAAAGGCGCCGGCCTCCTGGCGCCAATAGCGCGACAGGCTTTCCGTGATGAAATGCCCGTAGTGATTCATGAAGGTGCCGAGATAGAGTGTGCGCCCGGTCAGCCAGCTGCCGCCGCGCTGCTCCGGGGGCAGCACCTCCGGATCGATCGAGGCGGCTTGGTCGCCACCGATCCCACCGACCCGCACCGACAGATCGACCCGCGCGCCATCGGAATCGTAGAGGCAGCCTTTCGTGTAGGCCTTGAAGCTGGAATGGCGCGGCGGCTGGTCCGGCGCATCGGCCGGGGCGACCAGTGCGAAGGGGGTCGCGATCGCGTCGCGCAAGGTCAGGTATTGTGGCTCGGTCTGGACGATGTGCTTCGCCGTACTCATGCCGTGCCCCGATCAACGATTGGCGCCTCCAGCCGTCCGGACGGCCGCCCGGATCGAGCGATTGCCCTCACCTCTGGGGCGCGCGCGGCGCGGCCGAAAAGCAGCCGGACGCAAGCGCGGCAAAGGGCGCCAGCGAAATCACTGACCGAAAACGCACAAACATCTCCGATTCCCCCCGGCCGATTTATCAGAATGAATTACAGGCGGATTCCATGCCTTGCCAGGGATTTGTCAAGGCGGCCCGGCGCCGCCGCGTGTTGAGACAGAGCGGTAGCGTCCCCGATCACCGAGCTGATTTTACGGCATTTTTGCCGAGCATCTTCAGCGCCATCCGGGCGATTTTGCGATCCAGCGGCGGCAGCGACAAATCCAGCCCCGCGCTCAGTTGCTTGACCAGGATGCCGAGCGCCTGGGCCCGCGCCGCCGGCTTGTCGTCCGAGGACACCGCGTGCCAGGGCGCGGCCTTGGTGCTGGTGCGGTCGAACATATCCTCGATAGCCTCGACGTAATCCGACCAGCGGCTGCGGTTCCGGAAATCATCGAAGCTCAGTTTCCAGCGCTTGAGCGGGTCGCGCATCCGCTCGATCAACTGCCGGCGCTGCTCCTCCTTGCTGATATGGAGAAAGATCTTCACCACCCGGATCCCGTCATCCACCATCTGCTGTTCGAACTCGTTGATCTCGTCATAGGCCCGCGTCCAGGCTTCCTTGGGGGTGAACCCCTCGACCCGCTCCACCAGGACGCGGCCGTACCAGGAGCGGTCGAACACCGCGATCTGGGTCTTCTCCGGCAGGCGGGTCCAGAAGCGCTGCAGGTAATGCTGCTTGCGCTCGATCTCGTTCGGGGCGCCGATCGGCCAGACCTTGAGCGATCGGGGGTCCATGGCCCAGGCGAGGCGCCGGATGGTGCCGCCCTTGCCGGCGGCGTCCATGCCCTCGAACACCACCACCGCCCGCTCGCCGGTGAACAGCAGCGCCTGCTGGATGCGCACCAGCTCTTTCTGATGCGCCTTCACCAGGCGGTCATTGTCCTCCTCGCTGCGCTTGGGCAGTGGGTGCAGGGATTTCAGTCGAATCGTCTTTGCCATGCGGTCAGAATACCAGGGCCTTCGCCTGCCGGACATTGGGGAGTTGACGCACCTTCTCCAGCACCTTGGGCGGGATCGGGCCGTCGATCTCGATCAGGGCGATGGCGTCCTGCCCGGGTGCCGAGCGGCCGAGGGCGAAGGTGGCGATGTTGATCTTATTGTCGCCCAATGTCGTCCCCAGGTTGCCGATCATGCCCGGCTTGTCCTCGTTGGTGACATAGAGCATGTGGGGACCAAGCTCGGCATCGACATTGATGCCCTTGATCTGCACTAGGCGCGGGCGCTTCTCGGCGAACAGCGTGCCTGCGATGTCGCGGGTGAACCGGTCGGTCTCGACGATCAGGCGGATCAGCGTGTGATAGTCGCCCTCGCGCTCGGTGCGCACTTCGCTCACCTGGATATCGCGCTCCTTGGCGATGTGCGCGGCATTGACCATGTTCACGTTGTCGAGCGAGCCGCGCAGCACGGCCTGCAGGATGGTACCGGTCAGCGGCTTGATGTTGAGCGAGGCGGCGTGGCCCTCATATTCGACCACGATGCGCTTGATCGGGTCCTCCGTGACCTGCCCGGCGAAGGAGCCGAGTTGCTCGGCAAGCTTGAGGTAAGGCCTGAGGCGCGGCGCTTCTTCCACCGTAACCGACGGCATGTTGAGCGCGTTGGTGACGGCGCCATGCAGCAGGAAGTCGGACATCTGCTCCGCCACCTGCAGCGCCACGTTCAACTGCGCCTCGGTAGAGGAGGCGCCGAGATGCGGCGTCGTGACGACGTGCGGGTGGTTGAAAAGGACGTTAGTGGCCGCCGGTTCTTCGGAGAAGACGTCGACCGCCGCGCCTCCGACATGGCCGCTTTCCAGCGCTGACCGCAGATCGTCCTCCACGACGAGGCCACCGCGTGCGCAATTGATGATCCGCACGCCCGGCCGGCACTTGGCGAGCGAAGCCTTGTTGATCATGGCGCGGGTCTGGTCGGTCAGCGGCGTGTGCAACGAAATGAAATCCGCGCGGCTGTAGAGCTCTTCCAGTTCGACCTTCTCTACGCCGAGATCGAGCGCGCGCTCGGCTGACAGATATGGATCGTAGGCAATGACCTTCATCTTCAAGCCTTGCGCCCGGTCGGCGACGATAGAGCCGATATTGCCGCAGCCGATGAGGCCGAGGGTCTTGGCATAGAGCTCGACCCCGACGAACTTCGACTTCTCCCACTTGCCGGCCTGGGTGGTGCGGTCGGCCTGTGGGATGTGGCGGGCGAGGGCCATCATCATGGCGATGGCGTGCTCCGCCGTGGTGATGGAATTGCCGAACGGCGTGTTCATGACGCAGATGCCGGCGGCGGTCGCGGCCTTGAGGTCGATATTGTCGATGCCGATGCCGGCGCGCCCGACCACTTTCAACTTCTTGGCGACCGCGATTACTTCGGGCGTCACCTTGGTGGCGGAGCGGACGGCGAGGCCGTCATACTCGCCGATGATGTCGCGCAGCTCCTTGGGCTTGAGGCCGACCTTTTCGTCGACCTCGATGCCGCGATGGCGGAACACCTGGACCGCGGCGGGGGAAAGCTCGTCGGCAATCAGAACCTTGGGCATCTCAATCATCCCTTCTTCGCAATCTCGGCGAACGCCCAGTCGAGCCAAGGCGTCAATGCTTCCAGATCGGTGCGCTCCACGGTCGCGCCGCACCAGATGCGCAGGCCCGGCGGCGCATCGCGATAGGAGCCGATGTCGAAAGCGACGCCTTCCTGTTCCAGCAGGCCGGCGATGTCGGCGGCGGTCTTGGCCTGATCGACCTCGCGATCGGCGATCTTCAGGCATACGCTGGTATTGGAGCGCGCCTTGGGATCCTCGGCCAGGAACCGCGCCCAGTCGGACGAGGCGACCCAACTTTCCAGCACCGCGAGGTTGCCGCGCGAGCGCGCCACCAGCGCTGGCAGGCCGCCGACCTTTTGCGCCCATTTGAGCGCATCGATCTGGTCCTCGACGCACAGCAGCGACGGCGTGTTGATCGTGTCGCCCTTGAAGATGCCCTCGATCAGCTTGCCGTCCTTGGCCATGCGGAAGATCTTGGGGATCGGCCAGGCGGGGCTATGCGTGGTCAGCCGCTCCATCGCGCGCGGCGAAAGGGCGATCATGCCGTGCGCCGCTTCGCCGCCCAGCACTTTCTGCCAGGACCAGGTGACGACATCGAGTTTCGCCCACGGCAGCTCCATCGCGAAGACGGCGGAGGTGGCATCGCAGATCGCGAGGCCGGCGCGGTCGGCGGCGATCCAACCGCCATCGGGGACGCAGACGCCGGAAGTGGTGCCGTTCCAGGCGAACACCACATCGTGCGACCAGTCGACGGCGCCGAGGTTCGGCAATTGTCCGTAGCCCGCCTTCAGCACGCGCGGCTCAAGCTTCAGCTCCTTGGAGACATCGCCGGCCCATTCGCTGCTGAAGCTCTCCCAGGCCAGCACATCGACGGGGCGAGGGCCGAGCAGGGACCACAAGGCCATCTCGACCGCGCCGGTGTCCGACGCCGGCACGATGCCGAGGCGATAGTCGGCCGGAATGCCGAGCACATCGCGGCTGAGCTGGATGACTTCGGCGAGCTTGGCCCTACCGGCGGCCGATCGATGCGACCGTCCGAGGACTGCACTTGAGAGGATTTCGGGGGTCCATCCGGGACGCTTGGCGCACGGTCCGGACGAAAAATACGGCCGCGCCGGCCGCAATGCGGGTTTGTTCATATCGCGTCCCTTCCAGAACGGTGCGCTCCGGTGGGGGAGCGTGGCCCACGGCTCCCATCGCACAAGGCGGGTAGGTTGTCAATCCTGCGACGAAGCCATCACCGCCGCAGCTTGACTCGATCCGTGCACCGGACATTCATGCACGCCTGCGCGTTCAGGGAGCAGAAGCCGTGAAAAGACTACGCGTTGGTTTGGTGGGGGCAGGCCTGGTCGGGCAGGCCGAGCATGCCTTCTATCTGTGGGAGGAGCGCGAGCGTTTCGAATTCGTCGCGCTGGCCGATGCGTCGGCGACGGTGCGCGAAGCGCTGCGCCAGCGTTACGGCCTTCAGCACGTTCACCCCGACATCAACGGCCTCTTGTCCTGCAATCTGGATGCGATCGTGATCGCGGCGCCGGATGCGTTCCATCCCGACTTGGCGGTTGCGGCGCTCGACGCGGGACTTCACGTGCTGTGCGAGAAGCCGCTGTCGCTGACGCTCGCGGGTTGCGACCGCATCGCGGCGGCGCGCGACCGCTCCGGCAGGGTGATGCAGGTCGCCTATATGAAGCGGCACGACCCGGCCTACAAGCGCGCGCTGGAACTGCTGCCTGCCGACATCGCCGATGTGAAGCTGATCTCCGTCGAGGTCAACGATCCGGATTTCGAGCCGTTCGTCGCGCATCTGCCGATGACCTGGCCCACCGATATTCCCGCCGCGCTCCGCAGCGAGGCGCGCGCCGCAACCGCCGCTCAGCTTCGCGAATCCGCCGGATCGGATTTGACCGAGATCGGTGCGCGCGCGTTGGGCGGGGGATACCTCTCGTCGCTGGTGCACGACGTCGCCGTGGTGCACGGCATGCTTCTGCATTTCGGCGTGGAGCTGCCGGCCGAAGCGGAGCATGGCGCGCTGTTCGACGAGGGCCGCGGCGTTCAGCTTGCGTTCGGATTGCCCGGCGGCGGCCGTGTGTCGATGACTCATCTGAGCCTCAACGGGGTGCCGGATTATACGGAGCGGGTCTCGATCTATTGCACCGACCGGATCGTCGAGCTGGTTTTTCCCGCACCCTACCTACGGCATGAGCCGACGCAGCTCACGGTGCGGCGCCGCGGCGCCCGCCATGAGCTTGAGACCCAGGCATATCGCACGAGCTACGAGGAATCGTTCCGCGACCAGCTTCGCGCCTTCTACGCGGCGGCATGCGGCGACGCGCCTGTCCCAACTCCCGTCGAGCAGGCGCGCCGCGATGTCGGTCTGTTGATCAGCGCCTTCCGGAAGGCCTACACGAGAAGCTAGGCGTTGCCGCTCAACTTGGCGGCGATCTTCGCCACATGCTCGCCCTGGAAGCGCGCCATGCCGAGTTCGTTCTCGCTCGGCTGGCGGCTGCCGTCGCCGCCGGCGATGGTGCTGGCGCCGTAGGGCGACCCGCCGGTGATCTCGTCGATCCGCATTTGCGCCTTGCAGGAGTAGGGCAGGCCGACGATGACCATGCCCTGGTGGAGCAGGGTGGTGTGGAAGGAAAGGATGGTGCTTTCCTGGCCGCCATGCTGCGTTGCGGTCGAGGTGAAGACGCTGCCGACCTTGCCGATCAGCGCGCCCTTGACCCAGAGGCCGCCGGTCTGGTCGAGGAAGTTGCGCATCTGCGCGGCCATCATACCGAAGCGGGTCGGCGCGCCGAAGATGATGGCGTCGTAATCGGCGAGTTCGTCGATGGTTGCGATCGGCGCCGCCTGGTCTACCTTGTGGCCGGACTTCTTCGCCACCTCATCCGGCACCAGCTCCGGCACGCGCTTGACGGCGACCTGGACGCCTGGCACGGATTTCGCGCCCGCCGCGACCGCGCCGGCCATCGTCTCCAGATGGCCGTAGCTCGAATAATAGAGGACCAGAACCTTCGTCATCTTTGCGCCTCGCTCGGGTTGATTCGTCATCGTGGCGGGGAAGATATGGCCTTGCACGCCGCGCTGAGTATCCGCATGCTCGCGATCTGATTGTTCGCTTTTGGTAGACAATGAGGGATCACGACGATGGACCGGCTGAGCGCCATGCGCACCTTCCGCACGGTCGTCGAGACCGGCGGGTTTTCGGCCGCCGCGCGCCGCCTCGGCCTCTCGAAGGCCGCCGTCTCCAAGCAGGTCGCGGAGCTGGAAGCGCATTTCGGGACCGCGCTGCTGCAACGCACGACCCGGCGCCTCAACGCGACCGATGCCGGCCGGCGCTATTTCGAGAATTGCGTCCGGCTGCTCGACGAGATCAGCGAGGTCGAGGCGGAGGTGCGCAATTCGCAGGCCGAGCCGAGCGGGCGCCTGCGGGTCAGCGCACCGATCAATTTTGGCAATGCCGTCCTTGGCCCTGTGATCTCCGCCATAGCGCAACGCTACCCCAAGCTTGAAATTCAGGTCGAGCTCAGCGACCGTTTTGTCGATCTGATCGAGGAAGGGTTCGATGTCGCCTTGCGCATCCGCACCAATCTGCCGGATTCAAGCCTGATCGTCCGGCGCGTGAGCGCGATCACGCGGTCGGTCTGCGCGGCGCCGAGTTACCTCAAGCGCATGGGAACGCCCAAGACCCCCGAGGACCTCAAGAACCACGCCTGCTTGATCTACACTTTGTCGACCTCGCCATTCGACTGGAAGTTTTCGGCCGGGAATAAAACTGTGACGGTGCGGGTCAATGGCAGCATCCAGTCCAACAACGGGCAGTTCCTGATGTCGTTCCTGCATGCCGGCATGGGCATCGCGTTCCTGCCGGATTTCACGGTGGGAGACGATGTCCGGAGCGGCAAGCTGAAGCGCATCCTGGAGAATTATCCGGTCGAGCCGCACGATCTCTATCTTGTCTATCCCGCCAACCGTCACCAATCTCCTAAGCTGCGCGCTTTCATGGACATGGCCGCGCAGCATCTGAGCGGACAATGCGACCGCGCTGCCAACCTGCAACGCAAGGATAGGCGATGAGCGAAGAGAAGGAGCCGTTGGTCGATGTGCCGATGTGGGACCTGCCGGTGCGGCTGTTCCACTGGGTGTTTGTCGTGGCGTTTGCCGTGTGCTGGATTACCGGCCAGACGGAAGATCTCGACCTGCACTATGACAGCGGCATGGTGCTGCTTGGCCTCATTGTGTTTCGCGTGCTTTGGGGGCTGGTCGGAAGCCCGACAGCGCGGTTCGCCCACTTCCTACGCTGGCCCACCGCGGCCTTCTCCTATTTGCGTGACTCATTCGGCCACTGGCGGCCGTCATACAGCCACGGACACAATGCGGCCGGCGGCCTGATGGTGGCGGCGCTGGTGGCGCTGATCGCGCTGCAGACCGTGTCTGGAATGGCCTCGACCGATGACGTGCTGTTCGACGGCCCGCTACACGGCCGGCTGCCCGGCTGGCTCAGCGACCCGCTGGAACGGTATCATGAGCTGCTGGCGAACATACTGCTCGCGCTGGCCCTGCTTCATATCGTGGTGATCATTCTCTATCGCCTGCTCAAGCGCGAAAACCTGGTGCGTGCGATGATCGTGGGGCGCGCGCGCTTGCCGCGATCGGTCGCGCGCATGGCGGAGCAGAGCGGCGGCACGAAGGGCGCGCCGCTGTGGCGCGCCCTCATCTGTGCCGCCGTCGCCGCCGCCGTTCCGGCGACGATCCATGTCACGCTAATGAGTTAGGTAGGTTACTTCGCGCGATAGACTTTGTGGCAGCCGCCGCAGGTTTCGCCCAGCTTCTCGAACTCGGCCTTGATCACGGCCATGTCCCCGCCCGCGACGGCGGTGTTGAACATGGCGGCTTCGTCCTGGAAGGCTTTGACCTTGGTGGCGAAATCGGCGGGGTCCTGCCAGATCTCGGCCTTGGCCATGGTCTGGCCGGGGTCTTTGCCTTGCGGCTTGTCCGATCCGGCGGGAAAGAGGGTTGGCAACTTCATTGCCGTGTCATTGAGCTTTGCGACGTAAGAGGCGAGATCGGCGGCCGTGCCGCCCTTTTCCAGGGTCTCGTTGATGGCCTTCATGGCCGCGCCGTTGCCCTTCATGGCCTCCCGGCGTTCGGTAATGGGATCCGCTGCCTGCACCAAGGTGGCAATGGTGGCAAAACCGATGACTGTCGCCACGGCGATGCCGGCAAGCGTGGTGATGCGTCCCTTCATCTGGCGTGCTCCCCTTTTCTTTTGAGATGACACTGAAACGAATAAGTCACTGACGGAGTTACATTAACAGCCTTGCAAAGGCGCGACATATGGGAACTGGCTGTTCACGCCCTTGTGACCTACAATCTGTGCGACTAGGAGGCTGGCTGTCATCAAACTGACGCCGTTCTGTAACTTTCTTGCGCGGAGGCTGCACTTTATGTTGCCCGCAACAAAGGAGAAAGTTGACGGGGACGGCATGCCGAACGAGACGGAGCTGAAGCTGCAATTGCCGCCGACGCTCCAGGACGTTGATTCGCAGCAACTACTGACTCGCCTGAAGCCGAATCTGCGTTCAAGGGGAATCAAGAAGATTCTCCGGAATGTTTATTTCGATACGGCGGATCGCGACCTGGCGAAGCGCGGCATGGCCCTGCGCGTGCGCGAGATCGGCCGCAAGCGCATCCAGACCCTGAAAGTGCCCGATGGCGGCGCGCTCGGCCTGCAATCCTTCCGCGAACTCGAGGCCGAAGTGCCGACCGACATGCCGAGCCTGGCGAAGCTTGGCGATCGCGCCTTGGCGCGCGAGTTGCGGCAAGGCGTGTGGCCGCGGCTGCAGCCGGTGTTTCTCACCAATTTCGAACGCACATCCTGGCGCCTGCCTTATCGCGGATCGGAGATCGAAGTGTCGTTGGACCGCGGCAGCATCCGCGCCGGCGACCGCGAGGAGCCGATCCACGAGCTGGAGATCGAGCTGAAAGGCGGCGACCGCGTCGATCTGTGGGGTGCGGCCGAGGAGTTGCTGGACATCGTGCCCTTTCGCCTGGGCCACGCCACCAAGGCCGCGCGCGGCTATGCGCTCGCCGACTCATCGACGGCACAGGCGCAGAAGGCGATACCGGTCGAGCTGAGCGACGAAGACACCGTTGCGGTCGCGTTCGAAAAGATCGTCACCTCGTGCGTCGCTCAGATGCAGGCGAACGAAGCCGCCATGCTCGCGACCGGCGCGGTCGAGGCGATCCATCAGTTCCGCGTCGCCCTGCGGCGGCTGCGCGCGATCGTCGGGGCCTATCGCGAGCTGATCGACGATACGGTCCATGCCGCCTGGTCGATCGATCTGCGCTGGGCGCAGCGGGCCTGCGGGCCTGCGCGGGACCTCGACGTGCTGGTGCTGGAGACGTTGTCGCAGATGTCGTCGCACCTGCCGAACGACGAAGCATTTCAGCGGTTCCTGCAGGTTGCGAACGAGGAGCGCGCGGCCGCCCGGCGCGAAGCGATCCAGGCGCTGCACAATCCGCGCTACGCCGCGATGCAGTTGCAATTATTCCAGGGCCTGCACAATGGCGCATGGCGACACGCGCTGGCGGGGCCGTATCTCGATACGCCCGTCTGCGCCTTCGCGGAGCGGCTGCTGCAGGCCCGCTACAAGCGCATCATGAAGCTGGGCGAGCGCTGGTCGGAATTGCCCGACGCGGAACTGCACCGGCTGCGCATCTTCGGCAAGAAGCTGCGCTATGTCTCGCTGGCCTTTTCCTCGCTGTTCAAGCCGAAGGCGACCAAGCGGTTTCAGGACCGTCTGTCGGACCTGCAGGATTGCCTGGGCGCGGTCAATGACGGCGCTGTCGGGCGGCAATGGGTTCGGCAGCTGGTCGATCGCGCCGGCGCGGAAGGTCCCCTCCAGATCAGCGACCTGCAGCGCATTCAGGGCCTGGTGATCGGCTGGCAGGCGCATGCCGTCCATGGCAAGGTCGGGCAATTCCAGGAGGTCTGGAGCGCGTTCGCGGAGACCAAGCGGTTCTGGCGCGCGCGCCGCTGATCGCGCGCCTTATTCCCCGTGCTCGATCTGCTTCGGCGTCGCGAAATCGACCAGGCGCCCGCTCTCGGCATCGACATCGCCCCAATCCTCGACATCGAATTCGATCGCGGCGATGGCGCCGGTCGGGAACTTGCGGGCGAGGTTGGCGCGCTGCTCGGCCTTGCCCTGGCTGCACAGCCAGTTGGCGAGGTCGGCGATGCCGGGATTGTGGCCGACCAGCATCACGCAATCGGGCTCGCGCCCGACCGACTGGACCCGCCGCAGCATTTCCCGCGGCATGGCGAGATAAAGGTTTTTCAGCTTGCGGATGGAGGGCTTGGTCGGCCAGCCGGCGCAGACCAGATCCAGCGTCTCGATTGCCCGTTTGGCGGAGGAGCTGAGGACCAAGCCCGGCACCAGCCCGTGCCGGGCCAGATAGGCGCCCACCAGCGGGGCCGCCTTGCGCCCCCGGCTGGAAAGCGGTCGGTCGAAATCGGCGATGCTGGGATTGTCCCACGCCGATTTGGCATGGCGCAGCAGAATCAGTCGTTTGGGCACGGGACCCCTCGGCGGCGGTTTACCGCTCAGTTGGCGCTATACTTGCCCCCGCGCACCACCCCGAACAAGGTCCAAGAATGCGAAAATCGTGTTATATGATCCTGAACGCGAGCATGTCACATAACTGTCATGGATGGACCTTAGCGTCGTCTGAATCGTCGGGGCTATGATCGAAAAGACAGACAAGGTGGCCGCGGCGAGTGCCGGCGGCAGAAATGGAATCGGAGCTGGAGAGCAAACCGTGGACGATGCCGCACCGGATCTGACGTCACTCAAGATCGAGATGAATTCGCCCAACCGCTTCATCAATCGCGAGCTGTCCTGGCTTGCCTTCAATGAGCGCGTGCTGGACGAAGCGGGCAACCCCAACCATCCTTTGTTCGAGCGGCTGCGGTTCCTCTCCATCTCGGCCAACAACCTGGACGAATTCTACATGGTCCGGGTGGCTGGCCTGCGCGGGCAGATCAGGGCCGGCGTCTCCGTCACCAGCGCCGATGGCCTGACACCCGCCCAGCAGCTTGCCGCCATCACCCGGCGCAGCGGCGAGCTGATGCGCAACCAGCAGGCCCATTGGCGCGCGCTGCGCCAACTCCTGCGCGAGGCGGGCGTGGCAGTGGTCGATCCGGGCGAGCTGACCGGTGCCGAGAAGACCTGGCTCGACAGCTATTTTCTGGACCAGATCTTCCCGGTCCTGACGCCGATGGCGGTCGACCCCGCTCATCCGTTTCCGTTCATGCCGAACCAGGGCTTCTCGCTGGCGCTGGAATTGCGTCGTGCCGTCGACGGCAAGATGATGCGTGCGCTGCTCCCGCTGCCCTCGCAATTGCCGCGCTTCGTACGGCTGCCGGGTACCGACCCGAGGAACATCCGGTTCCTGACGCTGGAGGATCTGGCCGGGCTCTATCTCGACCGCCTGTTCCCGCAATTCGAAGTCATCAGCAAGGGCCATTTCCGCCTGATCCGCGACAGCGAGATCGAGATCATGGAAGAAGCGGAGGATCTGGTCCGCCATTTCGAATCCGCGCTGAAGCAGCGCCGCCGCGGAACAGCCATCCGCCTCAAGGTCAACGCCGAGATGCCGGAAGAGCTGCTCGCCTTCGTGATCGACGAGCTTGTCGCCGACCGTGCGGACGTGTTCCCGCTCGACGGCCTGATCGGCCTCGCCAGCACATCCAGGCTGATCGTGGATGAGCGTCCCGATCTGAAATTCCAGCCGTTCAACCCGCGCTTCCCGGAGCGCATCCGCGACATGGGCGGCGATTGCTTCGCGGCCATCCGGCAAAAGGACATCGTCGTCCATCACCCGTACGAAAGCTTCGACGTGGTGGTGCAGTTCATCCTGCAGGCCGCGCGCGACCCGAACGTCGTCGCCATCAAGCAGACGCTCTATCGCACCAGCGAGGACAGCCCGATCGTCAAGGCCCTGATCGAGGCGGCCGAGGCCGGCAAGTCGGTGACGGCTTTGGTCGAGCTGAAGGCGCGCTTCGACGAGGCGGCGAACATCCGCTGGGCGCGCGACCTGGAGCGTGCCGGCGTGCAGGTGGTCTACGGCTTCGTCGCGCTGAAGACCCACGCCAAGGTCTCGATGGTGATGCGGCGCGAATCCGGCACGCTGCGCACCTATGTCCATTACGGCACCGGCAACTATCACCCGATCACCGCCAAGATCTATACCGACCTCAGCTTCTTCACCTGCGATCAGGGCCTGTGCCATGACGCGGCGCGGCTGTTCAATTACATGACCGGCTATGCGACGCCCGAGGGCACGGAAAAGGTCGCGTTCGCACCGATCACCTTGCGGCCGACCTTGCTGCGCCTCATCAATGACGAGATCGAGCATGTGAAGGCCGGCCGGCCCGGCTCGATCTGGGTCAAGCTCAACTCCCTGGTGGATGGCGAGCTGATCGACGCGCTGTACCGCGCCAGCCAGGCCGGCGTGAAGATCGAGCTGGTGGTGCGCGGCGTCTGCTGCCTGCGGCCCGGTCTTCCCGGCCTGTCGGAGAATATCCGGGTCAAGAGCATCGTCGGGCGCTTCCTCGAGCATTCGCGCATCGTCTGCTTCGGTGCCGGCCAGGCGCTGCCGTCGCGCCAGGCCAAGGTGTTCATCTCCTCGGCCGACTGGATGCCGCGCAACATGGACCGCCGCCTCGAGACCCTGTTGCCGATCGAGAACCCGACCGTGCATCAGCAGATCCTCGATCAGATTATGATCGCGAATCTCAAGGACAATATGCAAAGTTGGGTCTCGGACCCCACGGGCACATATCATCGCGTCGAACCAGGCGAGGATCCGCCATTCAGCGCGCATCACTATTTCATGACCAACCCCAGTTTGTCGGGCCGCGGCTCCGCTCTGAAGAAGCGCGCCAAGACTCCCAAGCTGAATTTGATGAAGGGCTGACGCATTGACGGCAACGCTGCGGCAAGCGGCCGCGATCGCAAAGGCTGCAAAGCCTGGGCGGGTCGCGGTCATCGACGTCGGATCGAACTCCGTCCGCCTCGTGATCTATGACAAGCGTTCGCGCAGCCTGGTCCCGATCTTCAACGAGAAGGCGCTGCCCGCTCTCGGCAAGGGGCTGGAGCGGACCGGCAAGCTGCATGCCGAGGGGCGCAAGGAAGCGCTGATCAACATCCGCCGCTTCGTCACGCTGACCCGCGCGATGAACGTAACCGATGTCGAGATGCTGGCCACCGCGGCCGTGCGCGATGCCAAGGACGGCAAGGAATTCGCCAAGGAGGTCGAGCGCGCCACCGGCGTCGCGGTCCGCGTGATCTCGGGCGAAGAGGAAGCGCGCCTCTCCGCGCTCGGTGTCCTTGCCGGCGTGCCCGATGCCGACGGATTGATGGGCGACCTTGGCGGCGGAAGCCTCGAATTGGTGCTGCTCAACAAAGGCAAGATCGCGCAGCAGGTCACCTTGCCGATCGGTCCCTTGCGCCTGGTCGAAGCAACCGACGGCGACCTCGACGCGGCGCAGAAGATCATCGACCGCCAGTTGGACGAGCTCGACTGGCTGCAGGAGGTGAAGGGCCGCAATTTCTATCCAGTCGGCGGCACCTGGCGCACCCTGGCGAAGATCCACATGGAGCAGACGCGTTATCCTCTGCATGTGATCCACGAATACCGCATCGGCCGCCGCCCGGCGGAGGATCTGGCGCGGCTGGTGAGCCGCCTCGGGCGGCGCAGCCTCACCTCCGTGGCTGGCGTGTCGAAGCGCCGCATCGATACGCTGCCGCTCGGCGCGCTGATCCTGGAGCGCCTGTTGCGCACGGCGAAGCCGGACCGCGCCTTGTTCTCCGCCTACGGGTTGCGCGAAGGATGCTTGTTCGCCAAGCTGAGCGCGAGCGATCAGGAAGCCGACCCGCTCTTGGTGGGCTGCGCGGATTTCGCCGGGCTGGATGGCCGCTTCGGATCGGTCGGCGATGCGCTCGACACCTGGATCGCGCCATTGTTCTCGGACGATGACGAGGCGCACGCGCGGCTGCGCGAAGCTGCCTGCCTGCTGTCCGATCTCGGCTGGCGCGAACACCCCGATTACCGGTCCGAACAGGCCTTCATGCGCGTGTTGCGCATGCCGGTCGCCGGCATCGATCATGGCGAGCGCGTCGTCCTCGCTCTCGCGATGGCCATCCGCTACGGCGCGGATCTCGAGGAGACGCACTACGCCGATCCCTTCATGTCCCTGCTGAAGGACGAGGATGTGACGTTCGCCTGGCGCATCGGCGCCGCCATCCGCCTCGCTTATTCCCTCAGCGGCGGTACCCTCGTCATGCTGAATCAGACTAGGCTCTACAAGAAGGACGGCAAGATCTGCCTGCATCTGCCCGAGGAGTCGCGCCCGCTGTTCGGCGAAGCGGTGCAACGCCGCCTCGACGCCGTGGGGCGCGCGTTCGACAAGGCTGTGCAGATCGTTTGATCGGAGCGCGCCACCGCCTCCACTCGTTCGTCACCCCGGCCTTGAGCCGGGGCCCATCGTTCCGCGGTTCGTGCGGCGGACGAGTGGACCCCGGATCACGCCGCTTTGCGGCTGTCCGGGGTGACGGTTGAGAGGTGGCGGCGGGTAGCGAACGCTACTCCAGCGAAATGATGCGGATCGAGCGACCCTTGGCCGTCAGCGCGAGCTTGCCGTGCTTGAGCGCGAGCGCTTCCTCGCCGAACACCTTGTGGCGCCAGCCTCTCAGGGCGGGCACCTTGGCGTGATCGTCGGCGGCGATGCGCTCCAGGTCCGACGCGCTGGCGATCAGCTTCTGTGCCACCTCGAATTCGTCGCAGCGCAGCTTCAAGAGCACGCGCAGCAGGTCGATCAGCGGCCCCAGGCCCGGCGGGATATCGGGGCGCGGCGCCAGCTTCGGCGCCTCGCTGTCTGGCACGGCAAGGCCCCGGCGCACCGCCGCCAGGATCGCTTCGCCATTGCGGCTGTCCGCGAAACCGCGCGTGAGGCCGCGGCACTGCGCCAGTGCTTCCGGCGTCTCCGGCACGTGGGCCGCGATCTCGACGATGTTCTCGTCATTCAGCACGCGGTTGCGCGGGACATCGCGGCTCTGCGCCTCGCGCTCGCGCCAGGCCGCGACCTCTTTCAGCACGGCAAGGAAGCGCGGCTTCTCCGAGCGCGTCTTCAGCCGCTTCCAGGCATTCTCCGGATTGAACTCGTAGGTCGCCGGATCGGTCAGCAGCGCCATCTCTTCCGCGATCCAATCCAGGCGCCCGGTCTTCTCCGCCTTTTCGTGCAGCTTCCGATAAATGCCGCGCAGATGGATCACGTCCGACAAGGCATAGTCGAGCTGCCGCGCCGAGAGCGGCCGCCGCGACCAGTCGGTGAAGCGTGCCAGCTTGTCGAGCCGCACATTGGCCAGCTTGCCGGCCAGCGTTTCGTAGCTGGCGGCATCGCCGAACCCGCACACCATCGCCAGCACCTGGGTATCGACGACCGGAGCCGGAATGCTGCCGGTCATCCTGAAAAAGATTTCCACATCCTGCCGCGCAGCGTGGAAGACTTTCGTCACCCTGGTGTTTTTCAACAGCGCATGCAGCGGCGTCAGGTCCAGCCCCGGGGCCATCGTATCGATCGCCGCCACCTGGTCCGGCTCCGGCCCCGCGATCTGCACCAGGCACAGGATCGGCCAGTAGGTTTTTTCCCGCAGGAACTCGGTATCGATGGTGATGAAGGGGGCATGCTCCAGGCCGCCGCAAAACTCGGCGAGGGCCTCGGATTTCGTGATCAGCAGGGGATCAGCGGCAGGGTGACGAACCATCATTTGGCCGATGCTATAGCCGGTTTGCCGGAGTCTGGAAAGGGCAGGCGGGCAGGCTCTTCCGGCCAGCCTTGACAAAGCCCGGCTTTCCGTGGCTTCTCGCGCCGAAACCTTGGAATCTTTGAGGAAATTCGCCATGCACGCCTACCGCACGCACACTTGCGGCGCGCTCCGACTGGCCGATGTCGGCCAGCAGGTCCGGCTCTCCGGCTGGGTCCACCGCAAGCGCGATCATGGCAATCTGGTCTTCATCGACCTGCGCGACCATTACGGCCTCACCCAGTGCGTCCTCGATGTGTCCTCGTCCCTGTTCAAGGCGGTCGAGCAGACCCGAGTCGAAAGCGTCGTCACCGTAACCGGCAAGGTCGTGCAGCGCCCGGCCGAGACCGCGAATCCCAAGCTGCCGACCGGCGAGATCGAGCTGCAGATCCAGGACTATGTGATCCAGTCGGTGTCGGAGGTGGTGCCGCTGCAGGTCAACAGCGACGAAGACGCCGGCGAGGAAGTGCGCCTGCGCTATCGCTTCCTCGACCTGCGCCGCGACCGGGTGCACACCAACATCGTCCTGCGCTCGCGCGTGATCTCCTCCATCCGCCGCCGCATGATCGAGTCCGGCTTCACCGAGTTCCAGACGCCGATCCTGACCTCGTCCTCGCCGGAAGGTGCGCGCGACTTCCTGGTGCCGGCGCGCCTGCATCCGGGGAGGTTCTACGCCCTGCCGCAGGCGCCGCAGCAATTCAAGCAGCTGCTGATGGTCGCCGGCTTCGACCGCTATTTCCAGATCGCGCCCTGCTTCCGCGACGAGGACAGCCGCGCCGACCGTTCGCCGGGCGAGTTCTACCAGCTCGATTTCGAGATGTCGTACGTGACGCAGGAAGATGTCTTCAGCACCATCGAGCCGGTGCTGCATGGCGTGTTCGAGGAATTCGCCGGCGGCCGCAAGGTCTCCGCGCTGCCGTTCCCGCGCATTCCGTTCGAGCAGTCGATGCTGAAATACGGTTCGGACAAGCCGGACCTGCGCAACCCGATCGTGATCGCCGACGTGACCGAGCCGTTCCGGGGCTCTGGTTTCGGCATCTTCGCCAAGGCGATCGATGGCGGCGCCATCGTGCGTGCGATTCCTGCGCCGGGTGCCGCGTCGAAACCGCGCAGCTTCTTCGACAAGCTGAACGAGTGGGCGCGCTCACAGGGCGCAGGTGGCCTCGGCTATATCATCTTCGAGGCGGCGGGCGCCAAGGGCCCGATCGCCAAGAACCTCGACGAAGCGCGCATCGCCCAGATCAAGGCCGCGACCGGCGCCAAGGACGGCGATGCGGTGTTCTTCGCCTGCGACAAGAAGGGCATCGCCGAGAAATTCGCCGGCACTGTCCGCGGCAAGCTGGGCGAAGAGTTGCAGCTCATCGATGCCAAAAGGTTCGAGTTCTGCTGGATCGTCGACTTCCCGATGTATGAGTTCAACGAGGAACTGAAGAAGATCGAGTTCAGCCACAACCCGTTCTCGATGCCGCAGGGCGGAATGGACGCACTGCTGAATAAAGACCCGCTCACCATCAAGGCCTTCCAGTACGACATCGTGTGCAACGGCGTCGAGCTGTCCTCCGGCGCGATCCGTAACCATTTGCCGGAGATCATGTACAAGGCGTTCGAGATTGCCGGCTATCCGGCCAGCGAAGTCGAATCCAAGTTCGGCGGCATGCTCAACGCCTTCAAGTTCGGCGCGCCGCCGCATGGCGGCTCGGCGCCCGGCATCGACCGCATCGTCATGTTGCTGGCGGACGAGAAGAACATCCGTGAAATCATCGCGTTCCCGCTCAACCAGCGCGCCGAGGATCTGCTGATGCAGGCGCCGACGGAGGTTCCGCCGGCACGCTTGAAGGAATTGCATATCAGGCTTGATCTTCCCTTGAAGAAAGCCGGCCAATAGGGGCCTAGTCACGGCCCGGCAAACTGGTAGACTTGCCCGCCGCAGAAGATGACCCCGGGTACCAACCGGCAGGCGGGAGACACGAGGCTTGAGACAGGGACGCCTATGAGCAATCCGTTGGCCGACGGCTTTTCGATGCCGGCCGAATGGGTGCCACACGAGCGATGCTGGATGGCTTGGCCGAGCCGGTCGGAGACCTGGGGCGAGCATCTGGACGGCGCCCGCGATGTCGTCGCCGAAATCGCCAATACCATTGCGCGGTTCGAAGCCGTCACCATCGTCACCAAGCCGAAGAACGTGGCCGAGGTTTCGCTGCTGACCGCGAACGGCGTCGCGCAGGTGTCGCTGCCGCACGACGATTGCTGGATCCGCGATTACGGCCCGACTTTCCTCATGAACAAGTCGAAGGGCGTCGCCGGCGTCGCCTGGCGCTGGAACGCCTGGGGGTTCCGCTACGAGGATCACGAGCGCGATGCCAAGGTTGCCGAGGAGATCCTGAAGCAGCTGGAGATGCGCGCCTATTCCCACAACCTCGTGATGGAAGGCGGCGGCGTCGACGTCGATGGCGAAGGGACGGTGATCGCCAGTGAGGCGACCCTGCTCAATTCCAATCGCAATCCCGACATGACGCGCGAGCAGGTCGAGGAAGTCCTGATCGAGTATCTCGGCGTCAAGCAGGTGATCTGGCTGGGCGAGGGCTTGCAGGACGACATGACCGGCGGCCAGATCGGCAATGTCGCGCGCTTCGTGCGACCAGGCGTCGTGCTCGCCTTGACCTGCACCGACCCAGCCGATCCGAACCAGAAGATCCTCGCGGATAATCTCCAGCGCCTGAAAGCGGCGCGCAACGCCAACGGCCAGCCGCTGGACGTGGTCGAGGTGGAGCAGCCGCGCCCCTTGTTCGATGCGGAAGGACGGCGGCTTGCGCTGTCCTACGTCAATTTCTACATGCCGAACGACGGCATCGTGATGCCGGCCTTCGACGACGGCGCGACCGACCGCAAGGCCTTCGACGTCATGTCCAAGCTGTTCCCCAAGCGCGAGGTGGTGCAGATCCCGGCGCTCGAGCTCGCCTATGGCGGCGGCGGCATCCATGCCTTCACCCTGCCGCAGCCGGTCGGCACCATCGTCAAGCCGGCCTGATCTCAATCCGGAGGATCGCATGTTGAAGCTGTTCTACGCGCCGGGCAGCTGCGCGCTGGCGTCTCACATCGCGCTGGAGGAAGCCGGCGCGGACTATACCACCCACCACATCGATACAGGCGCCGGCGATCAGCGCAAGCCGGAATATCTATCCATCAATCCGAAGGGCAGAGTGCCGGTATTGGCGACCGATCGCGGCATCCTCACGGAGAATCCGGCGATCCTGGCCTTTGTCGCGCAGAGTTTCCCGAAGGCCAAGCTGGCGCCGCTCGACGATCCATTTGCCTTCGCTGAGGTCCAATCCTTCAACGCCTATCTGTGCGCGACCGTCCATGTCGCTCATGCCCATCGCATGCGCGGCTATCGCTGGGCCGACGCCCCCGCCGCGATCGAAGAGATGAAGCGCAAGGTGCCGGAGACGGTTGGCGCCTGCTTCGACCTCATCGAGCGCGGGATGTTCAAAGGCCCGTGGGTGATGGGCGAGGCCTACTCGATCTGCGATCCCTACCTCTTCACGATCGCAGAGTGGCTGGAAGCAGACGGTGTCGATCCGACGCGCTTCCCTAAGGTGCACGACCATCGCCGCCGCATGGCCGAGCGACCGGCGGTGAAGCGCGCGCTGCAGCAAGAGGGCAGAGGCTAGGTCCTCGTGCTCCCCCTCTCAATCGTCATGGCAAGGCTTGGCCTTGCCATCCACGAATTTCTTTGAGCGAAACCGTGCCGTGGCAGGCAAACTCGTGGATCCCAAGGCGAGGCCTTGGGATGACGGAGTCAGAGAGTCATGAAGGCGATCATGGCTTACACCAGCCGATCCGGCAATTCCCGTCCCGCGAAGAACGCGTCGAGATTGTCGAGCGCCTTGAAGCCCATGGCGTTGCGCGTCTCCACGGTCGCGCTGCCGAGATGCGGCAGGAGGAACACGTTCGGCAGGTCGCGATAGCCGGGATGGATGTTGGGCTCGTTCTCGAACACATCGAGGCCGGCGGCGAACAGCTTGCCCGATTTCAGTGCCGCGATCAGCGCGACATCGTCGACCAGGCCGCCGCGCGATGTGTTCACCACGATCGCCTTGTCCGGCAGGCGCGAAATGCGTTCCGCGTTCAGCCAGTGATAGGTCTCCGCTCCGCCCGGCGCGTTGATGGAGAGGAAGTCGCAGGAGCGCAGCATCTCGTCGGCGCTGGCGTGGTAGATCGCGCCCTGCTCCTGGTGCGCGGGCAGGCGTTTGCGATTGTAATAGTGGATCTGCATGTCGAACGCCCGCGCGCGCTTGGCGACCGCCTGGCCGATCCGCCCCATGCCGAAAATGCCGAGCCGTTTGCCCGACATGTGGATGCCGAGCATGTAGGTAGTGGACCAGGATTTCCAGCTTGCGTCCCGCACCGCCCGCTCGCCTTCATAGGCCCGGCGCGCCGCGCCCAGCATCAGCAGCAGCGCGATGTCGGCCGTCGCGTCGGTCAGCACGTCGGGCGTGTTGGAGACCGGCAGCCCGCGCGCCTTGGCGGCGTTGAGGTCGATATGCTCGTAGCCGACGGAAAAGGTGGCGATCATGCGCACCGATCTCGGCAGCCGGCCGATCACCTCGGCGGTCAGCTTGTCGGTCGGCGTCACCAGCAGCGCGTCGGCCCCATCCGCGCCTGCCACGAGCTGGTCAGCGGAGAGCACGCCGTCATGGGTGTTCAGCCGCGCCTCGTAATCGGCGGTCAGGCGATGCGTCACGGCATCGGGCAGCCGGCGGGTGACAAAGATGGTCGGCTTTTGCGGCATGGAACCCTCTGGAATCCTCAGGCTTTTACATCGATGGAGGGCCCTATCATGGCGAAGCGGCCCATGCGATAATTTCTGAAAGCGGCTCCGATTGGTGAAGAGGCGACAGGTGACCGGTTCTGGTATGCGCAAGCAAGTATTTGGAATGACAAAGGCTTTTGCCCTGTCTGCGAGCGCCCTCGCGCTTGCGGCGGCGGGCGCGGAGGCGGCCCAACTGGTCCCGCACCGCGCCGTCTATGAGCTGAGCGCCAAGTCGGCCGGCGGATTCGGGCGCAGCGGCGCCCTGCGCGGGGTCCTTACATACGAGCTGATGGATGATTGCGACGGCTGGACCGTCAACCAGAAAGCCGGGCTCGACGTCGCCGCGGCGGAGGGCGAGGGCCATCGCTTCGAGTGGAGCCAAGCCACCTGGGAAGCCAAGGATGGCTCCAGCTATCGCTATTTCATCAAGGACAGCCAGGACGGCAGTACCGGCAACCAGCGCCGAGGCGAGCTGGTCTATGCCAAGCCGGGCGCCGAGGGCAAGCTGACCACCGAGCTGCCGTCAAAGGGCGAGGCGGATGTTCCGCCGGTCTTGCTGCCCGTGCAGCACACGGTGGCGCTGATTGATCGCGCCGACGCGGGCGATACCGTGTTCCTCGCCAAGATCTTCGATGCGACGGTCGATGAAAAGCCGGTCGAGATCAGCGCCGGCTTCGGCCCTTCGCTGGCTAACGGAAAAACCAAGGCCGAGGATTTCGCGCCGCTCAAGAACGTGCCCTCGCGCCACGTCGATTTCGCATTCTTCGTCCAGAACCTGCCCGACGGCACACCCGATTTCGAGCAGAGCATCCAGCTGTTCGACAACGGCATCGTCAGCCAGGTCAATTTCGAGTTTGGTGGCCTGCCGGTTCTCGGCACGCTGCGCAAGCTCGAGGTGCTCGAACCGCAGAAGTGCGAGTAGGCGCTCTTTAGGGGCCGATCGAGCCGGCGTTTGACTCCATGCGAAACCATGGTCAAGTTGTGTGGAACAGTGGCAGCCGCCGCGTTAACGCGCCGGGTGAAACCGAGTGCGCCGCTTTTGGGAGCCATGTCGGGGACCGTTTTCGTTCGTCGGATTCGCCATCTCTGGCTGGCTGAGACCGGCCCGCACATCAATGCATTGGGGCCAAGAAAGAGGGAGATGTGTATGCGTAGATTACTCGTTGCTTCCGTGTTGGCGCCCAGCCTTCTCATCGGCTGGACTTCCATCGGCATGGCGGGCGAAACGCTGGACCGCGTGATGAAGAACAAGATGTTGGTCGAGGTGACGGACCAGGCCTATCCTCCCTTCTCTTATATCGACGACAGCGGCGAGGTGGTCGGCTTCGACGTCGACATCTCCAAGGAAATCGCCAAGCGGCTCGGCGTCGGCTACAAGGTCGAGACTCCCTCCTGGGAGATCATCGTCGCCGGCAACTGGAACGGCCGCTGGGATATCTGCGTTTGCTCCATGACGCCGACCAAGGAGCGCGCCGAGGTTCTGGACTTCGTCAACGAATATTATTCGGCGCCAGCCAACATCGTCGTCAATGTCGATAACAACGACATCAAGTCCGCCGCCGATCTCAACGGCAAGAAGGTGGGCGCGCAGGCCGGCACCACCTACGAGAAATACATCCAGAAGCAGCTCGTGATCGAAGTGCCGGGCGGTGCTGCGAAGGTCGACTATCCGTTCGCCGAGGCGACCGTGGTGCCGTACGATTCCGAGGACACTGCCTTCCAGGACCTCGCCCTCGGGACGGGCAAGCGGCTCGATGCGATCGTCAGCGGATATCTCACTGCCAAGGAGCGCGTCGAGAAGACGCCCGACAAGTTCAAGATCGTCGGCGAAGCGCTCTATGGCGAGCCGATCTGGGTCGCGGTCGACAAGGGCGATCCCGAGTGGGAAGCGAAGATCAAGGAGATCTTCAAGCAGATGGCGGCCGACGGCACGCTGAAAGCGATCTCGGAGAAATGGGTCGGCGCCGACATCACCAGCAAGCAGTAGCGGGTTGAGCGATACGTCCAAAGAGGAGACGACCGGGGTCAGGGTCACGACGGCCCCGGTCTTTCCGCGCGGTGCCACCCGCGCGTTCGAGCTGCGGGTCGTCGCCGTCTGGGTGACGTTGCTCGTCCTGTTCGTTCTGTTCTTCATGAGCTTCGGGCTCAAATTCTCCTTTATCGTTGACAGATTTCCGGCTCTCGCAGGGCTGAGGCTGACCAAGGACGGCTTCATCCAGGGCGCGGCTCTGACCTTGTTCGTGTGCTTCTTCTCGATCATCGCGTCGAGCCTGCTCGGCCTCATCTCCGCGCTGGGGCGGCTGTCGAGCAGCGCGGTCTGCTACGGCATCTCGACCTTCTACACCTCGTTCTTCCGCGGCACGCCGCTGCTGGTACAGATTTTCCTGATCTATCTCGGCCTGCCGCAATTGGGACCGGTGCCGGATGCGATCCCCGCCGGCATCATCGCGCTCTCGCTCAATTACGGCGCCTATCTCAGCGAGATTTTCCGCGCCGGCATCATGTCGGTCCCGATCGGGCAGCGCGAGGCTGGCGCCTCGCTCGGCCTGCCGAACTGGGTCGTGTTCTGGACCATCACGCTGCCGCAGGCGACCCGCATCGTGATCCCGCCGACGGGCTCGCAATTCATCGCCATGCTCAAGGATTCCTCGCTCATCTCGGTGATGGGTGTCTGGGAAATCATGTTCCTCGCCCAATCCTTCGGCCGCTCCAGCTACCGCTACATCGAGATGCTGACGACCGCGGCGACGATCTACTGGATCCTCTCGATCTGCTTCGAGATCATCCAGTCCCGCCTCGAAGTGAAGTTCGGCAAGGGCTATAGCAAGACGCGCTGAAGGGTCAGCGCTCGGTCCCGTTATCCCAGCGTGCGCAGAACGCCTCGATGTCCGCCGACTGGAAATCCGCGAGGCGCTGCATGATAAGCTCGAACGGCCAGTCCCACCAGGCGATGCGCTGCAGCCGATCCGCGATGGCCCGCGGAAACCGCTGCCGGATCAAGCGCGCCGGAACGCCGCCGACGATTGTGTAGGGTGCGACGTCTTTCGTCACCACCGCGCCGGCCGCCAGCACCGCACCATCGCCGACCGAGACGCCTGGCAGGACGATCACGCCATGTCCGATCCAGACATCGTGGCCAATGATCACCTTGTCCGCACGCCGCAGCTGGAAGTAACGACGATCGCGTTCGATGCCCGCGGCGTAATATTCCGGGCAATAGGTGAAGCGGTGCAGGGACGGCCGGTCCATCGGATGGTTGGGCGGCCCGATCCTCACGTTGGCGGCGATGGCGCAGAACTTCCCGATCTCCGCATCGGCTACCATGCAGTTGTGGCCGATGTATGAGTAATCGCCGAGAATCGTGTATTCGACGCAGGTCCGTCCCAAGATTTCACAACAGGCGCCGACCTCAACCTCGCGCAGGGTTGCGTCGGAATCCACGACGGTCTCGGCGATCTTGGGGCGAGCGGGGAGTGGGACGTTCACGGCAGAAAGACTCGTTGGGATCGGATGCGTCATCCTCGCCAATGGATTTGGTCGATCTGGTGCAGGTTTTGCGACGGTTTGGTTACCGCCCCTATAACCGTTCGACAGTCGATCGGTCGAAATCGCCGTTGAAGTATTTGTCCAGGGCGTCGCGGAAGATCTGCTCGTCCGGCGCCGCGTGGGCAAACAAGGTGAGGCAGGATCGGAACTTCATATCATCCGGTGGGCCGAGGATCTCGCGCGCGGAGCGTCCTTCGACGCCGGTGAGGAGACGCGTGCATTCTCTCAGCCGCGGTCCAAGGATCGCGTGGTCAAGATACGCCTGGGCTTCCCGCAGCGACGAGATGGCGTAACGCTGCGCCATCGCACTGTGGCCGAGGCCGGCGATTTGCGGAAAGATGAACCACATCCAGTGGGTCTGTTTCCGGCCGCTCTTCAGTTCCCCGCGGACGCGGTCATAGACAGGATTCTGCGCATCGACAAAGCGTTGCAGGTCATAGGATCGTCCGCCTTGGGCATGATCGCCTCCGCTCAGCGCCGCTTGATCTCCAGCCCGCGTCCCTTGCCGATGCTGCCCTTGCCCAGCTTGGCACGCACGGCGTCGATGGCGGCTTCCACCTTGCGGCGCTGCCGCGCGTCGGGGTCGGCGAGATCCAGGGGGTCGGCATCCGCGGCGTCGCGGATGTCGCCGACGCCGATGCCTATAAGACGATAGCGCGTGCCGGTCGCTTCCCGCTCCAGCAAGGCGCGGCCGCAGCGGAACAAGGTCTCCGCCAGCTGCGTCGGTGCGCTCAGCGACATCTGGCGCGAGACGATGCGGAAGCCCGCCGTCTTCAGCTTGAGATGGACGTTCCCGCCGGCGAGCCCCGCGCGCTTCAGCCGTTCCGACACTTTCTCGCAGAGCGGCCAGAGCTCGTGCGTCAGGGCGTCGAACTCCGCGATGTCGACATCGAACGTCGTTTCGGCCGAGACGCTCTTGGCCTCGCCTTCGGGATCGACAATGCGCTCGTCCTGGCCGCGCGCGAGATGCCAGAGATGCGCACCCAGCTTGCCGTAGCGCGCCGCCAGGTCGCGCTCGGCCATGGATTGGATCTGCCCCAGCGTCGTCAGTCCGTCCTTCGCCAGGCTGTCGCTGGTCTTCTGGCCGATGCCCCAGACGAAGCGCACCGGCTTGTCGGCCAGGAAGGAGATGGTCTCTTCCTTGCCGATCACGGAAAAGCCGCGCGGCTTGTTGAGGTCGGAGGCGATCTTGGCCAGGAACTTATTATGGCTTAGGCCGATCGAGACTGTGATGCCGATCTCGCGCTCGATCTTCAGCGCCAGCCGCGCCAGGCTCTCCGCCGGGCTGCTCTTGTGCAGCGTCTCCGTGCCTGAGAGGTCCAGAAAGGCCTCGTCGATCGACAACGGCTCGACCAGCGGGGTCAATTCCAGCATCAAGGCGCGGACTTCCTTGCCGGCCTTCTGGTATTTCGCCATGTTGGGTGGCAAGATGACGGCCTCCGGGCAAAGTTTCCTAGCCTTGAACATCGGCATGGCCGAACGAACGCCGGAAATTCGCGCGATATAACAGGCGGTTGAGACGACACCGCGGGTCGCGCCACCGATGATGAGCGGTTTGTCGCGCAGGGCGGGATTGTCGCGTTTTTCGATCGCGGCATAGAAGGCGTCACAATCGATATGGCCTATTGCCAGGGCCAACAGCTCGGAATGGCGGACGAGGCGCGGGGAGCGGCAATTCGGGCAGCGGGGGGCGGCCACCGCCTCCGGCGGCAGCCGCATGCAGCAGTCCCGGCAAAAACCCTGCCGGGACTGGCCTTGATTCGATAGGGCTTCTGGCATATCGCGCGGGCCGGGCCAAAAGAGTTAATACAAGGTTGAACGATTTGTTTACCAATGTCCAATTATGCATAAGTTGGGTGAAGCTTGCCCGCAGTGATCGAGTCGTAGGGTGGGGTGGGGTTCGCCAGAAATTTGGCCGATTTGCACCGGGGAATATCCGGCCGGAGGATCAATGCTTGAGAGGCAACAGATGACGCCGGAGGAAAAGCGCCGCCGCGCGTCCGAGAAGACGATCCTGATCGTCGAGGACAACGAGCTCAACATGAAGCTCTTCCACGATCTGATCCAGGCGCACGGCTACAACATTCTGCAGACCAAGGACGGCATGGAGGCGCTGAAGCTCGCGCGCCAGCACAAGCCGGATCTGATCCTGATGGACATCCAGTTGCCGGAGGTCTCCGGCCTGGAAGTCACGAAGTGGATCAAGGAGGACGACAATCTCAAATCCATTCCCATCATTGCTGTCACGGCATTCGCGATGAAGGGCGACGAAGAGAAAATCCGCGAAGGCGGTTGCGAAGCCTACATCGCCAAGCCGATCTCCGTTGTCCAATTCCTGGAAACCGTCGACCGCTTCTTGCAGTAGGTTTTAGGAACCCATGTCGGCGCGGGTACTGGTCGTTGACGACATCGCCGCCAACGTCCGTTTGTTGGAGGCGAAGCTCGCGGCCGAATATTTCGAGGTGATGACGGCGAGCAGCGGCAAGGAAGCGCTTGCCCTGATCGAAAAGCAGATACCCGACATCGTGCTCCTGGACGTGATGATGCCGGAGCTTGACGGGTTCGAGGTGTGCAAGCGCATCCGCGCCAATCCGCGCACCCGTTTCCTGCCCGTGGTGATGGTGACGGCCTTGAGCGATCAGGCCGACCGCGTGCGCGGCCTCGAAGCCGGTGCCGACGATTTCCTTACCAAGCCGGTCAACGACCTCGCCTTGTTCGCGCGCGTGCGTTCGCTCGTCCGCCTGAAGATGATCATGGACGAATGGCGGATGCGCGAGCAGACCTCCGGCGCCTTCGACGTGCTCTCGACCGAGGCGGAGCCGGCGGAGGAGGATCATACCGGCGCCAAGGTTCTGCTGGTGGAAAGCTTCGCACCGGCCGCCCAGCGCATCTCGACCATCCTCGCCGCCGATCAGGACACGGTGGAGGTCGCCGCCAATTCCCCCGACGCCATGCAGAAATCGGCCAAGGGTAATTTCGATCTCGTCATCACCGGCCTGCAGATCGGGCAGGAGGACGGGCTGCGCCTCTGCTCCAACCTGCGCTCGGCGGACGAGACGCGCCAGGTTCCGATCCTGCTCATCGTCGATGAGTTCGAGATGCCGCGCCTCGTCAAGGGCCTCGATATCGGCGTCAGCGACTATCTGATGAAGCCGATCGACGCCAACGAATTGCTGGCGCGCGTGCGCATCCAGGTGCGCCGCCGGCGCTACCAGGACCGCCTGCGCACCAATTACGAGCGCAGCCTTTCCATGGCGCTGACCGACGTGCTGACCGGCGTCTATAACCGCCGCTATGCGCTGCGCCATATGGAAGGGCTGATGAAGCGGGTGGCGGACACCAGCAAGCCGCTCTCCGTGCTGGTCTGCGACCTCGACCGCTTCAAGTCGGTCAACGATACCTATGGCCATGCCGCGGGCGACGAGGTGCTGAAGCAGTTCGCCCAGCGCGCCACCCAGTCCATGCGCAACATCGACATGGTGGCGCGGTTCGGCGGCGAGGAATTCGTGATCCTGCTGCCCGACACCGAAGGCGACAACGCGCTGAAGGCGGCCGAGCGCCTGTGCAAGAAGGTCGGCGCCACGCCGATGGAAGTGGCAGAGGCGCCGGACGGCAAGCTCACCGTCACCGTCAGCATCGGCGTTGCCTCGACCACAATGGCGATGCCGGGCGAAGAGCTCATCAAGCTCGCCGACGCCGCCCTCTACCGCGCCAAGCAAGGTGGCCGCGACCAGGTCTGCGCCGATCCCAGCGCGCTGTTGGTGGCTTAGCAACGCTCGGCTATCGGTTTGTCTTCCTGTCAGCCCGGCCAAGCCACGCAGTGGCGCCAAGCGTGGGCAGGACCAACCGCGGCGCGCCGGAAACACAAAGGGCGCTCTGGCTTTCGCCGAAGCGCCCTCAAAATGCTCCGATCCGCCCGAAGCTACTTAATCTTCGATTCCTTGAAGGCGACGTGCTTGCGCGCCACCGGATCGTACTTCTTGAACTCGAGCTTCTCGGTCGAGGTGCGCGGGTTCTTCTTGGTCACGTAGTAGTAGCCGGTGTCCGCGGTGCTCACCAGCTTGATCAGGACTGTACTGGACTTGGCCATTTCTCAATCTCGTCAGTGCGATAGGGTCAAAAAAGGTTGGCGCACCATAGCCAGGGAAAGCCCAAAGTCAAGCCCGAGGGGTCGGCCGGGATCGATGCCGCGGCTCGCCCAAGGGTCGCAGAACAAGAGAATTATTGCGATATACCAATAAGTTAGGTTGCCCTGCGCCAACCCGAATTTGGCTCTGCCAGCGCGCCAACGCAAGGCGGATCAGCGCCCAGGTGACATCGACGATGTTGAGGCGGTCCAGTTCCGTCACCTTCCGCCAGCGCAGATCCAGCAACTCGCCATCGCCCTTGAGATCGCCGATCGCATCGCCGCCGTTCCCCAGGAAGAAGCGCGTGTTGTAGCGCCGCCGCGATCCGGTCGGCGTGATGGCGCGCAGCAGGAAATCGTAGGCACCGAAATCGGGCGCGATGCCGGCCTGCATGTAAGCTTGCCAGACCGGCCTTGCGGCCGACTTGCCAACGCCGCGTCCGCCGAGAATGAGGCCCGTCTCTTCATGCAGCTCGCGCAGCGCCGCGCGCAGAAAAGCAATCGGCGGGCGACGCTCGCTGCCCGTACGTAATGCTTCAGCAACAACGGGATGCAGGCGTTCGCGAAAGCCGGATGGCAGATGGTCTTCGGGGTCCACGCGGCCGCCCGGCACGACATAGATGTCGGGCAGAAACGCCGTCTTGGCGTGACGCCGCCCCAGCAGGATTTCCGGCTTGTCGGGTCGGCCGCGCAGCAGGATCAGGCCGGCCGCATCGACCGGCCGCACCGGCGATCCGGCATTCATTGCGAGAGCGGCACGTCCTCGTCGTCGCTGCTGTCGTTCTGGCCCAGCTGCGGCGGCTCGGCCAAGTGCACCGCGCTGGCGAACATGTCGGGCGTCGAGACCAGGCGCAGCGCGACTTCGAGGTCGATGGGGTTTTCCTGCTCGCGGGCCGGGCAGGTCTTGCGCAACGCGTCGAGGCCCTTGGTGTCGTCCGGCTTGACGGAGTTGCGGCGGTCGGTCGGCACCATCGGCAGGTGGCCGGTCTGCAGGTCCTTCATGACCTCGTCGGCGCTGCGATAGAGCGAGGTGCAGATGCTGGGCAGCACGCCCAGATGATGCAGCGTATAGCCCGACGGCGCATGGAAGCGCGCCCAGGTCAGGGTGATCTCGCCCTGGTTGGGGAGGGGCAGGACCGTCTGCACCGTGCCCTTGCCGTAGGTGTTGCTGCCGACCACGACGGCCCGGCGGTTGTCCTGCAGCGCGGCCGCCACGATCTCCGCGGCCGAGGCGGAATTGCCGTCCACCAATACGACGATCGGCTTGCCGTTGGTGATGTCATCTCCGCTGGCTTCGAAATACTGGTGGCTGTCGGGATGGCGGCCATGGGTGGAGACCACGCGCCCCTCGGTCATGAACAGGTTGGAGACCGCGACCGACTGGTTCAGCAGCCCGCCGGGATTGTCGCGCAGGTCGATGATCAGTCCCCTGAGGCGCGGCCCGATTTCCTGCTCGGCATCGGCCACCGCGCGCTTCAGGCTCTCGGCGGTCTCGGAATTGAAGCTGTAGATGCGGAAATAGCCGACATCGCCCTCGCGCCGGTAATTGACGGTCTCCGGCACCACGTGAGCGCGGGTGATCGACATCACGAAGGGATCGGCTTCCTCGACGCGCTTGATGGTGATGTCGACCGTGCTGTCGACGGGACCGCGCAGGCGGTCCACCACCTCCTGCTGGTTGAGGCCCTTGGTGGTCTGGCCATCGATCTCCGTGATGACGTCGTCGGTCTTCAGCCCCATGCGCTCGGCAGGGGTGTAGTGCATGACGGAGATGACGCGCACCTGGTCGTCTTCGACCGAGATGCGCACGCCGATGCCCCCGAAGCCGTCGCGAGCCGCACGGTTCTCGCGCGCGTTCTGCGCGCCGGCATAGCGCGAGAACTGGTCAAGCTTGCCGACCACGCCGCTGAACATCGCCTCGTAGATCTTTTCGGTCGGAGCGGTCTTGATCTTCTCGGAATCTTCGCTGGCCTCGGTCAGCACGTCGGCCGTCAGGTCGCCCCAATCCTCGGCGCTGTAATCGCTGTCGACGGTCCGGCTGTAGGCGATCTGGTTCTTCAGCAGCAACTCCACCTTGTCGCCGGTGCGGCGGGCCGTCACGTCGGAATCGATCGTGCTGAGCTGCTGCAGCCCGGCCATCGCAAGGTTGCCGATGTTCGGCTTGTCGATATAGACGGCGTCGATGTCCTCGAAGCCCGCCTCGAACATCTGGCGGGACAGAGAGGACGGGTCGGTGTCGAAGCGGCCGCCGGCACAGCCGGCGATGGCGAACAGCGCGATGACGGCGGCGCTGCGAACTTGCCTGAAGAGATCAAGAGACGGCATTCGAATCGATCTTACCATGGAGTTGAGCCAAGCTAGGCCGTAGCCGCCAACAAGCGGTTAACAGGGCGGCTACACTAGCAAATTCCGGGTGTCGTGCCAGTGCCTGTAAAATGACATACGCGCGGCTTTAACGATCTGACGCCAAGCGTCGGTCGATTTACCTATGCTTGTCGCGCTTTCCCCGAGATTTCACCGGCTTAGGACGATTAGCGGATTTCCTCCCTGAGCGGTGAGGACTGGATCGCCGACCGTCGCCGACCAGTTTACGGACCGCCCGATCATCCTGGTGAGCACTGCCGCCCGCCACCAGCTCGAAGGTCAGGCCGCCGGTCAGAGGCTGGGTGGCCGCCAAACGGACCGTGATCGGCGCGCCCAACTGGAAGGCGCGGCCGTTGCGCCGCCCGACCAGGGCGTGGGATCGCTCGTCGTGATCGTAGAAATCCGCGGGCAGCATTGAGACTGGCAGCAGGCCGTCGGCGCCGGTCTCGTCCAATGTGACGAACAGGCCGAAGCGGGCGACGCCGTTGATGCGGCCGGCGAAATTCTCTCCCACCCGCTCCGCCATGAAATGCGCGACATAGCGATCGATGGCATCGCGCTCCGCCGCCGCGGCGCGGCGCTCGGTCGCTGAGATGTGCTGGCCGGTCGCTTCGAATGCACCGGCCGAATCCTTCGGCAATCCATCCTCGCCGAAGCCGTAGGCGGAGATGAGCGCCCGGTGCACCAGCAGGTCGGAATAGCGCCGGATCGGCGAGGTGAAGTGGGCGTAGCGCTGCAGGGCCAGCCCAAAATGGCCGAGATTGACCGGCGAATACACAGCCGGCATCTGCGAGCGCAGCGTCAGCGTGTGGATCATGGCGGCGTAAGGTGTGCCCTTGGCCTGCTCAAGCAGGCGGGTGAAATGCTTGGGGCGGATGACCTGGCCGCGCGCCAGCTTCAGCCCCAAGCCATCGACGAACTGCCGCAGCGCCTCGACCCGCGCCGGATCCGGCTGGTCGTGGACGCGGTACATGCAGGGTTGGTGCCGCTTCTCCAGCGCTTCCGCCGCGGCGACGTTGGCCGCGATCATGAATTCCTCGATCAGCCGATGGGAATCGAGCCGGCTGCGCGGCACGATCCGGTCGATGTGGCCGTCTTGCCCCAGGAACACCCGCCGTTCCGGAATGTCGAGATCGAGCGTGCCGCGCGCCTCGCGTGCCTTCAGCAGCGCGCGGAAGGCACCATAGAGCGGCTGGATGATAGGCGTCATCAGCGGCCGCGTCAGGTCATTGGGCCTGCCGTCATGCGCCTCCTGCACCTGCTCGTAGGTGAGGCGCGCCTGCGAGCGCATCAGCCCGCGCATGAAGCGGTGGCGCAGCTTGTTGCCCGTGGCGTCGATGATGATCTCGACCGCCATGCACGGGCGGTCCTCGTTCGGCTTCAGCGAGCACCAGCCGTTGGACAATTCCTCCGGCAGCATCGGCACCACGCGGTCCGGGAAATAGACCGAGTTGCCGCGCTCGCGCGCGACTTTGTCCAGCGCATCGCCGGTGCGGACGTAATGAGCGACGTCGGCGATCGCCACCAGCAGGCGCCAGCCGCCTTGGTTCTTGGGGTCGGTGTCGGGCTCGGCGAACACCGCGTCGTCGAAGTCGCGCGCATCGTCGCCGTCGATCGTGACCAGCGGCACCTGGCGCAGGTCGGTGCGCTGCCCAAGCGTCGCAGGCCCGGCTTCCTTCGCCTGGGTCAGCGCGGCGGGCGCGAACTGGAACGGGATCTGATGCTCGGCGATGGAGATGAGGCTGATGGAGCGCGGCTCGTCGGCCCGGCCGATCCGTTCCACGACGCGCGCCTTGGGCGTGCCGAGGCGCCGCGCCGGCTCCGCCTCCACGATGACGATGTCGCCGCTGCGCGCATTGCCGATCTCGCGCGGGTGGATCGAGAATTCCGTCTTGATGCGCTTGTCGGTCGGCGTCACGCGGCCGAACCCGTCCTTGCCCTTCTCGAACAGCCCGACCACGCGCTGCGCCCGGCTTTCCAGGCGCCGGATGGCGCGCGCTTCGTAGACGTCGGCGTCGGTCTGCTTGAGCTGGACCAGCACGCGGTCGCCGGCGGCCAGCGGCCGATCGATCTTCTTGTCATCGACGATGACGATTCTCGGCTCGGCATCATCGGGCCGCAAATCGACCGGGCGGGCCCACAGATCGCCGTCGGCGTCGGGGCCGATGACCTGGACCACCGTCACCTCGGGCAGCACGCCGGCGGCCGCCAGTTGCCGATTGCGTCCGCGATCGACCTGGCCCTCCTTCTCAAGCTCCTTCAGCATCGCCTTGAGCGGGATGCGGTCTGCGCCCTTCAGGTGGAACGCGCGCGCGATCTCGCGCTTGCCGACCGGCCCCTCGCTTTCGCGGATGAAGGCCAGCACCTGCTCCTTGGTGGGGAAGGGGACAGGCTTCGCACCGCGCCTCTTTGCCGGCGCGGCGTCGTTCGCCTGGGACGTGTCAGGCTTGGGGTGCTTTGAACTCGATTTCGACAAAGAAAAATCCAGTATGGAACTGTTGCTCTTAGCTATTCCCAAATCCTCTTAACGAATCAAATGGGTTCGGAGATAGGCCGATAATTATCACTAGGCTCTTGCGAAACGTCATGTCGCTCTTGGTCAGCCCTTTAACGCATTGAAATATATATTTGTTTTTGGGGAGTGGGATGGGACACTATACATGCGTGATACATATGCAAGTAATGCTGCCGTATTAACAAGTATGTCACGACTCGCTTATTTGTTTCGCTAGCCGCGAGCCTGACATCTTCGGGCAGTGTCTCAGTTTGAAAGAGGACAGGGGGTGACACGGTAGGGGTGCGAGCCGTTCGCCTAAAGTGTGTCACTTCCGGCCTGGGGACCACGATGAGGAACTATGCGAAAAATTCTGATACCTAGCGGAATTTTCTTGGGTTTGGCTTGTGCCGCAATCGCGATGTGGCTTGGCTTTGGTTGGCCATTCGACGAAGAAGGCAAGTGGCCAACCACACCGTTTGATTCCGCAGCTTGGAAAGCTCTACCTGAGCAGCAGCGTTACGTCATGGTGAGGGATCTTATTAGCCGAAATATTTGGGATGGCTTGGATCGGAATGAGGTAGTTGCTTTATTAGGGCCGCCCGATCATGAAGCCTCGAATAGGATCACGTATTTCGTCAAGCGCGGGGCAGTGTCAATGTCACTGAACGAAACTTTTTACTTGGATCTGTATTTCGAAGATCAAGACGGTGAGATCACGAGGCACATGGTTCGCGGAAATTGAAAGCATAGAGCGGCCTCGGATCTCCCGAATTTTACTCGCACTAGGTCCGCTTTGTGCCAATCGCGGACATGCGGCACATTCCGAGAGTTCGTTCACTGATAGTTAGCCACGCTAAAGATTGCGCGAATCATCCCGAAGACGTGACCAACGTCTACTTTCTCCAGGCCGGATGCTCTCTAAGGGGGAATATGTTCTTTGCACCGCCTGGCACCTTCTCTAGGTCTACCGACGCAAAGTCGACGACACAATCATGAGGCTCACTTTCGCCGAGTTCTCGAGCCAACTTCACGTTTAGGTGCGAGGCGAAACATTCCAGGTATTTCTTTTCAGCATCAGAATACCTCTTGTACGGCCTGATCTGCTTCCGAGCTTCTGCGGTGCATAGAAGCGCAAGCTTCGGGTCGCCAAGCTGCCGAGCCAAGACAGCCTTCAAAAGCATGAAATTAGGCGGTAAGGGCAAACCAATCGATTCCGCGGCGATGATCTGTTGCATTGCATCTTCGTATTTACCCTCAGCCCCTTTGACTGCAGCGCGATCCCATCGCCAGGGCACTGTGAACACGCTACATAGCATTCTAAGAGTCACCACTGCGGGCACATCCCCGTTCTACTGCTCGATTGAATTTGTGCTCGCGCTAGACTACCACTGGCCCACTACTATCACCAGTTACTGACAGGGGCGCTCTCCAAGCGCACCAGGACCACAGCGGCGACGCCCAACTAAGTCCGCTATGTGCCATTCGCGGACTCAAGAGATTCAACCTCGCTATCGCTTATCTGCTCAAAAACCAAATCACTAAGGTCTTACTTATTATCGATACCATGGGTGTTGAGGGGGAAGGGGCGATGAAATCTGATACATTTTCTATACATGGGGCCGCATACAGTAAAATAATAGTTTATTATCAATTACTTGTCACCCTGATCTCAATCTCGACAAAGACGAATTCGTAATCGTTTGCGTTGATGACGTTATGCTCGACCCCGACAGGACGGTAATAGGATTGGCCGGCCGTCAGTTCCGCGATGCGCTCGATTTTCCCATCCTCGAGCTGCAGCTTTCCCGTGGTCAGCGGCACCACGACATAGTCGTAGCGATGCCGGTGCCATGTGGTCTCAGCCCCCGGCGCGAACCGCCATTCGGTGACGAGGACACGGTCGTTGTCGACTTGGACAGTGGATTTGGCGGCGGGGCGGGACATCGCGAATCGGCTCTCCTGGTTCCCAGGCATCATATAATGCCACCACTCCAAACGTCATCCCGGACAAGCCGCGGAGCGGCGCGATCTGGGATCCACCGGGCAGCCGCATGAGCAGTGGCGCGATGGATCCCGGCTCAAGGCCGGATGACGGTTGAGAGGAACGACGCCGGTGCTCAACGCCGTGCAACGTCATTCCGCGTTATTCCGCGGTCTTCTTCACTGCCTTTTTTGCAGCTTTCGGCGCTGCCTTCTTTGCCGTCGCCTTCTTCTCCGCCTTCGGCTTCACCGCCTTGGGCGCGGGCTCGCTCAGCTCCTGCTTGGGCGCCGTCTTCTTGGCTGCCTTCTTCGCCGCCGGTTTCTTGAAACGTCCGCCGCCGCCCTTGGCCGCACGTTCGGCGATCAGGCCGACAGCCTGGTCCAGGGTAATGGAGTCCGGCGCGATATCCTTTGGAATGGTGGCGTTGATCTTGCCCCATTTCACATAGTGGCCGTATTGGCCGTCATGCAGGGTGACGGGCTGGCTGTCATCCGGATGGCTGCCGATCGGCTTGCCCGGGGCGGCGCCGCGGCCGCGACCCTTGCTCTCCTGCGCCAGTAGATCGACTGCCCGGTTGAGGCCGATGGCCAGCACATCGTCGTCCTTGGGGATCGACTTGTACTTGCCGTCATGCTGCAGATAGGGGCCGAAGCGACCGATGCCGGCCATGATCGGCTTCCGGGTCTCCGGATGTTCGCCGACCACGCGCGGCAGCGACAGCAGCCCCAGCGCCAGATCGAGCGTCATCTGGTCCGGCGTCACGCCGCGCGGCAGCGAGACGCGCTTCGGCTTCTCATCGCCCTCTTCATCCAACTGCACGTAGTGGCCATAGGGGCCCTTGCGCAAGGTCGCCTTCTTGCCGGTTTTGGGATCCGCGCCCAGCTCCAGCGGCCCGACCTGCTCGCTCTCCTCGCCATTCGCGACCGCGAGCGGGCGGGTGTAACGGCATTCCGGATAGTTGCTGCAGCCGATGAAGGCGCCGGTCTTGCCGAGCTTGATGCCGAGCTGCCCGCTCTTGCAGGCCGGGCAGATGCGCGTATCGCGGCCGTCTTCGGTCGGCGGGAAGAAATGCGGCGCCAGCGTCTCGTTCAGCGTGTCGATGACCACGGAGCGCTTGCCGATGCCTGAATCGAGGAAGCTGACGGCATCGTCCATCGACGGCATCTTGCCGTCCTGGTCGTTCGCCGGCTGGTGCAGGCGGCTGAAATCCAGCCAGAAGTCGCGCAGCACGTCTTTCCACTGCGCCCGCCCGCCGGAGATGTCGTCCAGCTTCTCCTCGAGGTCGGCGGTGAAGCCGTATTGGATGTAGCGCTCGAAGAAGTTGGTCAGGAACGCGGTGACCAGCCGGCCGCGATCTTCGGGGATCAGGCGCTTCTTGTCGTACCGCACATAGGAGCGGTCCTCGAGCGTCTGCAGGATCGACGTATAGGTCGAGGGCCGGCCGATGCCGAGCTCTTCCAGCCGCTTGATCAGGCTGGCTTCGCTATAGCGCGGCGGCGGCTGGGTGAAATGCTGCTCGGGCTTCACCGCGCCCTCTTTGACCGGATCACTGGTCTTGAGATCGGGCAGGCGCCGGCCGCTATCGTCATCCTCCAGCGGTTCGTCCCGGTCCTCCTGATAGACACTGAGGAAGCCGGCGAACTTGATGACCGAGCCGGTGGTGCGCAGGATGGTCTTGCCGTCGGCGCTCGCCACGTCGATCGCAACCTGGTCCAGCTCCGCGCTTTCCATCTGGCTCGCAACCGTACGCTTCCAGATCAGGTCATAGAGCGCAGCCTCATCCTCGCGCAGGTTGCGGCGGATGTGGTCGGGCCGGCGGAACAGATCGGTCGGGCGAATGGCTTCGTGCGCTTCCTGTGCGTTCTTCGCCGTGGTTTTGTAGATGCGCGGCACATCGGGCAGGAAATCCTTGCCGTACTGCTCCGCGATCAGCTTGCGGCTGGCCTCGATCGCATCCTGCGACAGCGCCACGCCGTCGGTGCGCATGTAGGTGATGATGCCGACGGTCTCGCCGTCGATCTCGATGCCCTCGTACAGCCGCTGCGCGATGCGCATGGTCTGGGTCGCGCCGAAGCCGAGCTTGCGCGAGGCTTCCTGCTGCAGGGTCGAGGTCGTGAAAGGCGGGAAGGGGTGCCGCTTGACCGACTTGCGCTCGACGCTGGAGACCTTGAAGGGCGCGCCGGCGCGCACCTTCGCTGCCGCGGCTTGCGCCGCCGCTTCGTCGGCCAGGTCGAACTTGTCGAGCTTCTTGCCATCGACATGGGTCAGGCGCGCGGTGAATGTCGTGCCGTCCGGCCCCGTGAACTCCGCCTCGATGGTCCAATACTCGCGCGGCTTGAACGCCTCGATCTCCGCCTCGCGCTCGCAGATCAGGCGCAGCGCGACCGACTGGACGCGGCCGGCCGAGCGGCTGCCCGGCAGCTTGCGCCACAGCACCGGCGAAAGCGTGAAGCCCACCAGATAGTCGAGGGCGCGGCGGGCCAGATAGGCATCGACCAGCTCCTGGTCGATCTTGCGCGGGTTGTTGATGGCATCGAGCACGGCGCGCTTGGTGATCTCGTTGAAGGCGACGCGCTCGAACGGCACCTTGCCGAGGCCGCGCTTGGCCTTCAGCGCTTCTATAATGTGCCAGGAGATGGCCTCGCCCTCGCGATCGGGGTCGGTTGCCAGGATCAGCTTGTCGGCATCCTTCACCGCATCGGCGATTTCCTTGAGCTGCTTCTGCCCGCGGCCTTCGACTTCCCAGTTCATGGCGAAGTCGTTCTCCGGTTCCACCGAGCCATCCTTGGACGGCAGATCGCGGACATGGCCGAACGAGGCCAGCACGCGATAGTCGCGCCCCAGATATTTATTGATGGTCTTGGCTTTGGCCGGCGATTCGACGACGACGACTTTCATAAGTGTCTTGCGGCTCTCTAATGTCATTCTGGGCCACCGACAGCCGCCACCGGTTGCCCCATAAATTCGAATTCAGGGAGCGGCCAGCAGCGAAACGCGATTGCCGGGGTGGCGCTCCAGGCGACCCGCGAGGTCGAGTTCCAGGAGTACCTGCCCGATAACGGGCGGTGAGGATTGGCACTGTCGGAGCAATTCGTCAACCGCGATGGGACTGGGCCCGAGCCGGCTGAGAACGTCTCGACGGGTTTTGTCGACATCCTTCTCTACCGCAATATCAATGGGTTGGTCGATTTCCCTCAAAGGCTGACCGACTTCTGCAGATTGGTGCCCCAGACCGGTTAAGATTTCCAGAATCTGGTCCGCATCCTCAATTAGTGCGGCTCCCTCCCGGATCAAGCGGTTTGCGCCGCGACATCTCGGATCGAGCGGAGAGCCAGGGACGGCCATCACTTCGCGCCCCTGTTCCCCGGCCATCCGGGCAGTGATGAGGGAGCCGGAGCGGAGGGCGGCCTCCACCACCACGACCCCGGTGCTGAGGCCGGAGATGATCCGGTTGCGGCGCGGGAAATGGATGTCGCGCGGCTTGAAGCCGGGCGGCATCTCGGACACCACCAGCCCGTCTTCGAGGATCCGGTCGCGCAACGCGGCATTCTCCTGCGGATAGACATTGTCGACCCCGCCGGCCACCACGGCGATGGTCCCGGCCTTGCCGGCTCCGGCGGAGAGCGCGCCCTGATGCGCCGCGCCGTCGATCCCGCGCGCGAGGCCAGAGACGACGCACCAGCCCGCCGCCGCCAAACCATGTGCCAGTTCGCGCGCCAGCTTCTGGCCATTGCCGGATGCGTTGCGCGCGCCAACGATGGCAACGCACGGCTGCGCCAGCCGCCCGGCATCGCCCAGCAGGATGATGCAAGGCGGCGCATCCTCGATCGCCGCCAGCGCGGGCGGATATTCCGGTTCGCCCAGAAAGATGTAGTGCGCGCCGAGCTTCACGGCGTCCGCCAGTTCAGTCTCGATCTCCTTGATGGGCGCCGCCACCAGCGGACGCGCCCGCCCGCCGCGCTTCGCCAATTCCGGCAGCCGCGCCAGCGCCTCGCCCGCCGATCCGAAACGATGGATCAGCCTGCGATAGTTCGCAGTACCGACCTGCTCGCTGCGCGCGAGGCGCAGGCAGTCGAAGCGCTCTTGTTCGGTGAGGGTCCGCGACATGCCGCGACGCTAGAGAAAGGAACGTTGATTTGCAACCCAGGGCCGATCAGTCCGCGGCGGCTGCCTTCATCCGTTGCAGCACCGCGTCCAGCGCATCGGACAGCGCCGTCAGCGCGCCGCGTTCCCTCAGATGGCCGATGACCTGCTCGTTGATGCCGCCGCGGGTCGCGAACTCGGCGGCGAGGGCGGCGAAGCCGTGCTCCTTCTCGGTCATGGCGATGTTCGCAAGGCCGTGGAACACGGTGGCGACATAGCCGCGCGCGGCCTCGGCGGGCACATCGTGGCGGGCGAGCCAGCCGGCGATCTCATCAGCGAAGGCGAAAAAAGGCGCCATGGTCGCCGTCGCGGCGCTGAAGGCGCTGAACTGCTCGGCGCTGGTTGCCTCGATCGCCGTGCCCAGCCGGTTGAACAGCGCCGCCGCCACGGGGTCCGGCGGATAGATCACGGTTGGGCCGCGCCGGTCGGCGACGATGGGGAGCGGGATCGCCCGCGTCACCTTGGCCGCTGGGGCAACCAGGGCACGAACCTTCTCGAGCGGCGTGATCGCCATCAGGCTGATCACGTGATGATCGGCGCGGAACTTGAGCCCGGACAGCACGTCGGCAGCGACCTGCGGCCGGATAGCGAGCATCACCACATCGCTACCGTCGAGCACAGCCTGGTTGGACGCGGCAACCGCGACGTTGGAAAATTCCGCGGCAAGAGCGGCGGCGATACGGGCGTTCCGCGGCGAAACCAGAATCGCGTCGCGTTCGCCGCCTGACGCGTTCAGGCCCCGCACGATCGCCGATGTGATCGCGCCGGTCCCGACAAATCCCAACCGCATCGCCGCCCCTTGTGTACGCCTTAGATCTTTTCGACCGCGCCGCCGCTTTCGGCCCAGTCCTTGAAGGTGCCGAGATTGCGCACGTCCTTGAAGCCGAGATCCTTGAGCGCCTTGCCCGACAGCGCCGACCGCCCGCCCGATGCACAATAGAGAATGACGGTCTTGTTGGGATCGAATACCGGATCGTGATAGGGCGATTTCGGATCGGCCTTGAACTCCAGCATGCCGCGCGAGACGTGGACCGCGCCCTTCACCTTGCCGCTGGCCTGCAGCTCGGGCGCATCGCGCACGTCGACGATGAGCGCGCCTTTCGCCTGAAGCTGGGCTGCTTCCTGCGGCGAGATCGCGGGGACGACCGCCTTTGCCGCCGCGACCTGCTCCATGATTGATTGAGTCATGATGCCTCCTTTGAGCAATGACGATCCGCATAGATTGAGAGGCTAGAGAACCGACCTTCGAATTGCAACTCGGAGCGGAGATGCGTTGCGGCCGGCGAAAAGGCTCACCGGCCGCACGACAAATGCAAAGCTTCGCCGGCTACGAGCGGCGCGAACGGGCAAGTCTGACGACATCCTGCTTCAGCAGATAGAGGGAAACGGCAAGCAGAACCACATCCTTCATCAGGAACGGAACGTTGCCGGCCATCGCCGGAAATCCGCCGGCGGACTCGGCCCAGCCGTTGGGCATGAACGGGATGATGGTGACGGTTCCCACGAACGTTGCGATTGAACCGAGTGCTCCGAGAATCCCCACTCGCTTGTCCCAGAATCCCAGGAACAGGAGCGCACCGAACACCCACTCCGAAACGCCCAGGAACCAGCTTGCTCCGCGGATGCCGAAGAGCGGGTACAGCCAGAAGATCAGAGGGCCGTTGCTGATATAGGGTATCAGGACCTCCGCCTCGTATTCGAACCACTTCTGATACCCGAAAAAGAGAAAGATGATCACCATCGCTGTGCGAACGACGTGATAGTCGAGGTCCCCGGTGAGAAGACCGGACCTGGTCAAGATGTTCATGAGCCGATTCATGGCTGCAATCCTTTGCTGACCTGTGCGCCTACGCAACCGCTGGAAAGTCGATCGCGGTGTCGTTGATGCGATTGAAGACGTTGGTGAAGACGGTCACGGAAATCGCCAGACTGATATCGATCAGCTGCGCGTCGCTGTAGCCGGCGGCCCTGATGGCGGCGAATTCTGCGTCGCTGATCGTTCCGCTGGTCTGCGCCAGAATCCGGACGAAGCGGACCAGGGCATCGCGCTTGGCGTCGCCCGTGGATTGGCCGATCCGAATTTGTTTCAGGGCGTCGGGCTTCAAGCCCGCGAGCTTGCCGAGCAGGCTGTGCGCGGCCACGCAATAGTCGCAGCCTGCAACTTCGCTGACGGTGAGCTTGATGGCTTCCTGGTCCTGCTTGCTAAGGGTGCTGGATGCCAGGACGCCGTCGGCCTGCAGGATCGCCTTGAGCGCAGCCGGTCCGTGCGCGCCGATGGCGGCGAAGGTGTTCGGCACGCTGCCAGCAGCTTTTTTGATTTGGGCATAGATCTCGGCCGTGGCGCCGGTGGCGGATTCCAGGGCAGGGGTTGGAATACGGGGCATAACGACACTCCTTTGTTGAGGGTGGGCAACGCTGACAGTGTCGATTTGCGCATTCCGATTGAGTATTTTAATATCTGTATATCTCAACTATATGCTCAATCGTCTCATAGTCAGATTTCATGGCCGCATCCGTCGATTGGCTCAGTCGCCTTCTCGAACTCATTCCAGTGCAGGGCCATCTCGACCTGCGCTGCCTCTATGGCGCGCCTTGGCGCATCGACCAGGATCGTGGGGCAGCGGGCGAGATCCCGTATCACGTCGTGCTGGCCGGATCGGCGATCCTGGAAGACCCGGCGGGCGGCGCGCCGCGGCGCCTGGTGGCGGGCGACATCCTGCTGCTCCCGCGCGACGCGCCGCATGTTCTGCACGACGGCAGCGGGGCGCGGGCGCTTCCGGCACGCGAGCGCGCGGGTCCCAACGTGACCGTCAGCGAGAATGCCGGGACGGGCGATCGCCTGGATTTGCTGTGCGGCCGCTTCGTTCTCGCTCCGCCGCACGATCGCCTGCTGCTCGACTATCTGCCGCCGCTGCTGATCGTGCAGGCGGTCGACCAAGGCACCGCCGATGCGCAGCCCGGAACCGGTGCGCAGCTCGCGGCCTTGGTGTCGCTGATGCGGATCGAATCGTCCGTCGAGAATCTGGGTGGCCGAGCCATGCTGAATGCGCTGTCGACGGTGATGTTTGCGCTGACCTTGCGCCTCGCCAGCGAAGCGGCGGAAGCCCCGACGGGACTACTGGCTCTCGCCGGCCATCCGCGCTTGGCGCCGGCATTGTCGGCGATGTTCCGAAAGCCTGCGCACCCCTGGACCTTGCCCGAGCTGGCGGGCCTCTGTCACATGTCGCGTGCGACCCTGGCACGTCATTTTGAGGAGAAGCTGGGGCGTTCGGCGAGCGATCTGCTGACGGACATCCGCATGGCCCTCGCAACCAACGAATTGAAGAAGCCTTCGATGTCAACGCGAGCCGTGGCCGACGCGGTCGGATACCAGTCCGAGGCCGCCTTCCAGCGTGCCTTCAAGCAACGCATGGGCGTGACACCGGCGCGTTGGCGCCGTACGGCACATGCCGCGGACTAGTCTCGTCCTTTGTCACCGCTGCAACGGATAGACCCGCTCGAACCGCTCGCAAACGACGGGCATATCCAGCGACGCGACGCGGCCGAGCTCCGCGCAGCGACGGCTGAAAAAGGCCCAATGGACATCGCGCCATTCGGCCAGCGGATCGTGCACATAACCCTCGGCGCGTGCGAAATCCTCGTCCACGTCCGCATAGGGCACCACGTCGACCCGCCGCGTCACCAGCACCGCGCGCGGCGCGCCCGCCCAGTCAGTGACGACGGCGACATCGCCGACTTGCGGCAATTGCGAGTCATAGTCCCAGCGCAGCGATGCCGTGGCCCGGTTGCGGCCGGCCAGCGTCTCAGCCAGCACATGATCGCAGAGCTCCTGGTTGTCGCCGAACGAGAAGACTGTGAAGGCGCAATCTGGATCGAGCTCGGGTGTCGCGGCGACGGCATCGCGCCAGAAGGCTTCGATCGCCGGCGTGCGCTGCGGACGGAATGACATGAGGCTACTGCGCCGGCGGCGCTGCTTCTTTCTTCTTGCCGATCTTCGGCTCTTCGCCCTTGAGCAGGCGGTGGATGTTGTCGCTGTGGCGGATCCACACCAGCAATGCGGCGAAGGCCGCGAGCCAGGCTTGCGGGTGGGTGCCGAGCCACAGTGCGAGGAACGGTGCGGCAGCGACCGCCATCAAAGCGGAGAGCGAGGAATAGCGGAACAGCGCCGCGATCGCGAGCCACACCAGGCAGGCGCCGATGCCGACCATCCAGTTGGCGGCGATCAATGTGCCGAGCGTGGTGGCGACGCCCTTGCCGCCCTTGAACTTAAGCCACACCGGGAACAGGTGGCCGAGGATCGCAGCGCCGCCGGCGATCACGGTCAGATCTTCGCTGACCAGCCGCGCGATCAGCACCGCGACAGCACCCTTGCCGCCATCCAGCAGCAACGTCGCGAGCGCGAGATCCTTGCGTCCCGTGCGCAGCACGTTGGTGGCGCCGATATTGCCCGACCCGATGCTTCTGATGTCGCCGAGCCCAGCCAGCTTGGTCAGCACCAGGCCGAAAGGAATGGAACCGAGCAGATAGCCGAGCAATGCGGCGGCGACATGCGCGAGACCGAACTCATTCATGCGCGTTCGCCTTCCAGCGCGAAGACCGGCCGGCCATCGACGAAGGTCTTCAGCACGATGCCCTGGACCGGGCGGCCGTCATAAGGCGAGTTCTTGGACTTGCTGCGGAACTTCGCAACATCGATGCGATAGGGCCGTTCGATATCCAGCAGCACCATGTCGGCCGGCGCGCCTTTGGCGAGTCGCCCTTGCGGCAGGCCGAGAATGTCAGCCGGCCGGCAGGTCAAGCAGCGTAAAGCCGCGAGCAGGCTCATGGCGCCCTTGTGATACGGCTCGAGCGCGATCGGGAACAAAGTTTCCAGCCCGATGATTCCCGGTTCCGCCTGGGCAAAGGGCACGCGCTTGCTCTCCACGTCGTGCGGTGCGTGGTCGCTGGCGATGCAGTCGATGACGCCGTCCGCGAGGCCTGCCGCGATGGCGCGCCGGTCGGCTTCGCCGCGCAAGGGCGGCGACAGCTTGGCAAAGGTGCGGTAATCACCGATCTCATTCTCGTTCAATGAGAAATAGGGCGGGGCTGTGTCGCAGGTGACGCGCAGCCCTTCCTGCTTGGCCTTGCGGATCGCCTCGACCGCGGCGGCGGTCGAAATGTGCGAGGCGTGATAGCGCGCGCCGGACCCTCGCACCAGGTGCAGGTCGCGCTCGATCATCATCACTTCCGCATAGGCCGGAATGCCCGGAATGCCGAGGCGCGTGGATAGCTCGCCATTGTTCATCGCCCCCCCATTGGCCAGGCCCGGCTCTTCCGGATGCTGGATCACCAGCGCATCGAAGCTGCGGGCATAGGTCAAGGCGCGGCGCATCACCTGCACATCGCGCACGGCATGAAGGCCGTCGGTGAAGCCGAGCGCGCCGCTGTCGGCCAGCAGCGCCATCTCCACCAGGTCCTTGCCCTCCAGCCCCTGGGTCAGGGCGCCATAGCAATAGATCTTCACGCGCCTGGTCTCGCGCGCGCGCCGGGCGATGAACTGGACGCCGGCCACGTCGTCGATGATCGGCTCGGTATTGGGCAGGCACACCATCGAGGTGACGCCACCGGCCGCCGCCGCCAGGCTGCCGGTCTCGATCGTCTCCTTGTGCTCCTCGCCCGGCTCGCGAAGCTGCACGCGCATGTCGATGAAGCCCGGCGCCAGCACCTGGCCGTGGCAATCCTGGATCTCCGCATCGTCCGGCGCGTTGGCGCGCGTCACCTGCGCGCCGGTCGCGACGATGACGCCATTCTCCACCAGGATTCCACCGGTCTCGTCGCGGTTGGTGGCGGGGTCGACCAGCCGCGCGTTGACGAGCGCGAGCGGCCGGTCCTGTTTCTTCGGCGGCCTGGCGGGCAGGGACGGGGGCGTCACGACCTGCTCTCCTGGGGTGCGTTCCCCGTCAGATTGCGGGTGAGAGCATCGAGGCAGGCCATGCGGACGGCGACGCCCATCTCCACCTGCTCGCGGATGACGGAGCGATTGATGTCGTCCGCCACTTCGGAGTCGATTTCCACCCCGCGGTTCATCGGGCCGGGATGCATGATGAGGGCATCGGGCTTGGCCAGGGCCAGCTTGGCGTAATCCAGGCCGAAGAACCGGAAATATTCGCGGGTCGAGGGCACATAGGCGCCCTGCATGCGCTCGAGCTGCAGGCGCAGCATCATCACGATGTCGACGTCCTTCAGCCCCTTCTTCATGTCGGTGAAGACCTCGACGCCCATGCGGTCGATGTTGCTGGGCAGCAGGGTCAGCGGCGCGATCACCCGCACCCGCGCGCCCATCTTGGTGAGCAGGTAGATGTTGGAGCGCGCCACCCTGCTATGGAGGATGTCGCCGCAGATCGCGACCAGCAGGCCGTCCAGCTTGCCCAGGCGCCTGCGGATGGTGAGGGCGTCCAGCAGCGCCTGTGTCGGATGCTCGTGCCGCCCGTCGCCGGCATTGATGACCGAGCCGTCGACCTTTTGCGACAGCAGGTTGACCGCGCCGGATTCGGAATGCCGCACCACCATCACATCGGGCTTCATGGCGTTCAGCGTCATGGCGGTGTCGAGCAGCGTCTCGCCCTTCTTGATGGCGGAGGTGCTGACCGACATGGTGATGACATCGCCGCCGAGGCGCTTGGCCGCCAGCTCGAACGAGGTGCTGGTGCGGGTCGATGTCTCGAAGAACAGGTTGATGACAGTGCGGCCGCGCAGCACCCTGCGCGCGCGTTCGTCATCCTTGGGAAGGTCTGCGTAGCTGTTCGCCAGGTCGAGCAGACGCTCGATTTCCGCCGCGGAAAGCGCCTCGATACCGAGCAGATGCCGGTGGGGAAAGAACGCGTTTGCGGCGTTGGGCGACCCGATCATCGGGGGCGCATCATGCACACGACGCGCCCCCGGTCAATCGATTCGCGCGGTCATTTTTCCTGCCCGATTATCCACAGACCGCAGGGTGGAATTGCTGACCGCTTGGTTAGATTACCGCTGCATCGGCAGATCGACGATGACCATCCAGCCAACGCCGAACTTGTCCGCCGCCATGCCGAAGCTGGAGGCGAAGAAGGTCTTTTCCAGCGGCATCTGCACCTGCCCGCCTTCGGAGATGGCGATGAAGATCCGCTTGGCCTCGGCATCGTTGGCCGCGTGGATGGTGAGCGCGAAGCCCTGGAAGCTGGGCTTGCCGAGGCAGTGGCCGTCCGACGCCAGGACCTCCGTCTCTCCGACCTGGAAGGCGGAATGCATCACCTTGTTCTTGCTCTCTGGCTTGATCTGCGATTGGTCCGGCGCTTCGCCGAATCGCATCAGCATGTTCACCTTGGCGCCAAGCGCACGCTTGTAGAACTCCAGCGCTTCGTCGCACCTGCCGTCGAAAAACAAATAGGGTTGGACCTTCATGATGTCGCCTCCATGTTGATGAGTTTTGAGTTTGCCGACAACGTAGTGCCGCATCCCCGCGGCAGTTATTCAAACCAGCCGTCGGTGCGGACCACCCGCGGCGCTCCGGCGGTGTTACGCCGCCCGGATATTCGCGAGGGCCTCGGCAATGCGCTGTGGCGCCGTCGACCGCCCGTACATCCGCTGCAGGTATTTCTCGAGGTTCGGAAAACCGTCGAGCAGGTGATGCTCGTTCGCCCAGTCCATCAGGTAGGCCGTCACGCAGTCGGCGGCGGTGACCCGTTCGCCGACGATGTATTGGCGGCCGTCCATGTGTTTCTCAAGCACCGCCGCCATGGCGGTGAAGTCCTCGCGGGCCAGGTCGATGGCCTGCGGCAGGCGCTTGTGCTCGGGGTAGATGAACCTGTGCTTGGCCATTCGCCAGAGCGGTTGCTCAAGCTCAGTCATGGCGAACATGACCCAGCGATAGACCTGAGCGCGCTGCTCCAGCCTGGCCGGCATCAATCCTTTGTCGGGATATTTCTCGGCCAGGTACAAGACGATCGCGGCCGATTCCGGAATCACGAGGTCGCCGTCGACAAGCACCGGCACCTTTCCAGCGGGATTGAGCGCCAGGAATTCCGGCCGCCGATGCTCGCCGGCCTGCAGATTGATGGGAATGAACTCGAACTCCACACCCAATTCCTTGAGGCCCCAGAGCGCCCGCAGGGAGCGGGTGGGGCCGAAGCCATAGAGCTTCATCATGATTTCCTCCACATTGTATGTTTGCGTCTTGCACCGCCCTCATCGCTGATAACCCATGCGCAGGGCGGATTGTTGCAGTATGTATACACCGTCCACATACGCTAGCAGAGAAAATGGACGCTGTCCACATTTGCGGTTAGAATCGGGGATGACAAAAAAATTACGAACGAAGCTGGCGGTTCGCAGCACCTATCGCCATGGCGATCTGCACCGGGCCTTGTTGGAGGCCGGCATCGCTCTGGCGCGGGCAGGGGGCCCGGACGCCATCGTGCTGCGTGAAGCGACGCGTCGGGCCGGGGTGGTGCCGAACGCCGCCTACCGTCATTTCGCCAGCCGGCAGGACCTGCTGGAAGCGGTGCGTTCCGCGGCCTTGTCGGAACTGGCGAACGCGATGGAGGCCGAGATTGCCAAAGTGCGCCGCGCCAAGTCGGCCGAAGAGGCGGCGCGTGCAAACCTTCGCGCCGTGGGCCAAGGATATCTGCGTTTCGCGCTGACGCAGACCGGCCTGTTCCGCACCGCTTTCGCGACGCCGGAGCTGTTGGGGTTCACCGGCGACCCGGCGCGCAAGGGCAAAAGCGGGCTCGATCCATTCGAACTGCTGAGCGCGGCCTTGGACAAGTTCGTCGAAACCGGATTGCTGCCGCCGGAGCGCCGGCCGGCCGCGGAATTCCTCGCCTGGTCCGCCGTTCACGGCTTTGCCATGCTGGTCATCGACGGCCCGCTGCACACAGTGCCGCGCGCCGGCCTCGACGCTATCGGGTCGCGCGTCATCGCGATGGTGGAGAAGGGCATCTAGACAGGATCGCGCCGCCGGCTAAGCTGAGATCGTCAGCGCATGGAGGAGCGAAGATGAGCATCGATTTCCTGATCACGTCCTTGATCATCGTGGCGTCTCCCGGGACCGGCGTCCTTTACACTTTGGCTGCCGGCCTCTCGCGCGGATCGCGGGCCAGCGTGGTCGCGGCCTTCGGTTGCACGCTCGGCATCGTCCCGCACATGGCGGCCGCCATCATGGGGCTGGCGGCACTGCTCCATACCAGCGCGCTCGCCTTCCAGACCCTCAAATATCTGGGCGTCGCCTATCTGCTCTATATGGCGTGGCAGGCGCTGAGGGAGCGCGGCGCGCTGCGGGTCGACAAGGAGGTCGACGCCAAGTCGTCGATCCAGGTGATCGTCTCGGCCATCCTGATCAACATCCTCAATCCGAAGCTGTCGATCTTCTTCTTCGCCTTCCTGCCGCAATTCGTCAGCACCGACGAGGCGTATCCCCTCGCGCGCATGCTCGAGCTGAGCGGCGTGTTCATGCTGATGACCTTCGCGGTCTTCGTGGTCTATGGGCTGTTCGCGGCCTCGGTCCGCAACCAGATCATCTCGCGCCCGCGCGTGCTGACCTGGATGCGTCGCACCTTCGCCGCTGCCTTCGTCGCGCTGGGCGCCAAGCTCGCGCTCGCGGAAAGAAACTAGGCATGCGTTCTCGAACAGCCTCTTGTTCCTGCGGACAGTTGCGCATTGAAGTTCAGGGCGACCCACTCGGTGTCGGCGTCTGCCATTGCCTCGCCTGTCAGCGTCGGACGGGGAGTGTCTTTGCAGCGCTGGCCAGCTTTCCCGCACCTTACAAGGTCCTTGGCACCGCAACCGAGTATGTTCGCTTTGGCGACCAAGGAGCCAAGTTCAAGTTCCGGTTCTGCCCCGTCTGCGGGACAAATCTGTTCCACACCGAAGTCCTCCGCACGAAGGATGGCGGAGAAGCGGAGGAACAATCGTCTGTGGGTGTCGCCGTGGGGGCCTTCGCCGACCCAAGCTTTCCGCCACCTCAAGCTTCGATCTATGACTGCCGCAGGCATTCCTGGGTTCAGCTACCGCCAGGGACAATCCCGTACGAGAAGGACCCCACCTAGCCTAGATCACCTTCTTCGCGCGCAAGGCGGCGAGGTCGTCGTCGCTGAGATGCAGCATCTCGCGCAGCACTTGGTCGGTGTGCTGGCCGCAGACCGGCGGCGCCAGGTGATAATCGACCGGCGTCTCCGACAGCTTGATCGGGTTGCCGATCAGATCGACGGTGCCCTTGCCGGACAGCGGATGCGGCATCGAGACCTTCATGCCGCGGAACAGCACCTGCGGGTCCTGGAACACCTGGTCGATATTGTTGACCGGGCCGCAGGGCACGCCAACATCGGTCAATCCCTCGATCCAGTGTAGATGCGACTTCTGCGATGTGACGGCATGGATCAGGCCATAGAGCTCGACCCGGTTGCGCACGCGCGCGGGATTTGTCTTGTATTTCTCGTCCTGCGCCCATTCCGGCTTGCCCGCGAACTTGGCGAACTTCTCGAATTGGCTGTCATTGCCGACCGCGAGGATGAAAAAGCCGTCGGAGCAGGGCACGACCGAGTACGGCACGATGCTGGGATGCTCGTTGCCCATGCGCTGCGGCACCTTGCCCGACGTCAGATATTGCAGGCCGATATTGGCGAGCCAGCTCACCTGCGTATCGAGCAGGCCGAGATCGACGAGCTGCCCGCGCCCGGTCAGGTGACGATGCTGCAAGGCGGCGAGGATGCCCACGACCGAATAGATACCGCAGATGATGTCCGTGACCGCAACGCCGACCTTCTGTGGCGGGGTCGATGGATCGCCCGTCACCGACATGATGCCGCCCATGCCCTGCGCCAGGAAATCATAGCCGGCGCGCGGCGCGTACGGCCCGGTCTGGCCGAAGCCGGTGATCGAGCAATAGATCAGGCGCGGAAAGTCATATTTGATCTGCTCGTAGGCGAGGTTGTAGCGCGCCATGTCGCCGACCTTGAAATTCTCGACGAAGATGTCGCTCCTGGCGATCAGGAGCTTGGCGATCTCCTGGCCTTCGGGCTGCGCGACGTCGAGCGTGACCGAGCGCTTGTTGCGGTTGACCGCGAGGTAATAGGCGCTTTCGCTGGTGTCCTTGCCGGCGCCGTCCTGCACGAACGGCGGTCCCCATTTGCGCGTGTCGTCGCCCTGGCCGGGACGCTCGATCTTGATCACGTCGGCGCCCAGGTCGCCCAGAATCTGCGTGCTGGTTGGGCCGGCCAGAATGCGGGTCAGGTCAAAAACGCGGATGCCGGACAATGGTCCCGACATGTCATGCCCCTTCGGAGTGTGCGGGAAAAGCCCGCGCACTGTCGGCGGGCTGCGGGGCAAAATCAAGAGGGTCCGACGTCCGTTCCGCCCGTCGATCAATAAGGCGCTGGTGGACAAAATCAGGCGCTTGGTGCCCAAGCCGTATGTCGACCGTCAGCGGTGAGTGATATAGTGGGGAAAGAGGCTGCACGTCGTCGCGTTCTCGCCAGAATAAGGAGACGGCAAAATGACAACTCTCGAGCTCGCCAAGGATTTCACCAACATTCTCAAGAGGAACGATCACGAAGGAGCCGCCGCAAAGTACAATGCGGACGACATTGTGAGCTATGAGGCCATGGAAGGTCCGATGGCGGTCTGCCGAGGCAGGGATAGCGTCAAGAAGAAGGGCGAATGGTGGCAGGCGAACCATGAGGTTCATGGAGGCACGGTGGAAGGTCCGTACGTCAACGGCGACCAGTTCGTGGTGCGCTTCAAGATGGATGTAACCGCGAAGGACACAGGTCAGCGCATGACCATGGACGAGGTTGGAATCTATACCGTCAAGAACGGAAAAATCGTCGAGGAGCGTTTCTGCTATCTCGAAGCGTGAGGGCCACGCCAGCCTCCGCAACTTTCCCCGTCCATCGGGGCGGGGAAAGGGAAGGTTGGTGTGGGGGCGGTGCCGTCCTCGTTCAGCTTCAGCTTCACGATCGAGGGCACGAACCCCTTAGAGCGCGCCGATGACAGTTCGGCTTCAGTTGCTTGGAGCTTTGGTTCTGGTGAGAGAGTCCAGCACGCCTTGCAGGATGAAGGCGGCGGCCGCTTGATCCACCACCTTGTCGCGTTTGGCGCGGGTGAGGTCGTGGGCGATCATCTCGCGCTCGACCGCCATGGTCGACAACCGCTCGTCCCAGAACAGGATGGGCAAATCTTTCAGTTTCAGCAAGTTGGCGGCGAATTGTCGGGTGGATTGGCAGCGCGGCCCTTCGCTGCCATCCATGTTCAGCGGCAACCCGATCACCAGCCCGCCGACGCCGCGCTCCGCCGCCAGCTTCAGCAGCGCTGTCGCGTCGGCGGTGAACTTCGTGCGCTTGATCGTGGTGACGGGCGAGGCGACGCTGAGGCCAGGATCGCTCAGCGCGAGGCCGATGGTCTTGTCGCCGAGATCGAGTCCCAGCAGCCGCTGGTTCCGCGGCAGCGCGGCGCGCAAAGCGGCAGGGTCGGCGAAGATCATCGCTGTCAGGCCACCGCCGCAACCGGCGCGCGCTCGCGGATCGGCAGATGAACGATGGCGGACAGCACGCCCAGTGCGATGGAGACCCACCAGACGGCGTCGTAATTGCCCTTGGTGTCGAACAGCCAGCCGGCCCAATAGGCGCCGATGAAGGCGCCGACCTGGTGGCTGAAAAAGGCGATGCCGAACAGCATGGTGAGATAGCGCGTGCCGAAGAGGCGCGCGACCAGCCCGCTGGTCGGCGGCACCGTCGACAGCCAGAGCAGCCCCATCGCCGCGCCGAACACGCGGATCGAAAGCTCGGTGACCGGCAGCAGGAAAAAGGCGGTGATCGCCACGGCCCGCAGGAAATAGATCGCGCTCAGCAGGTATTTCGACTGCATGCGCCGCATCATCACGCCGATCACGATACAGCCGACCGCGTTGAAGCCGCCGACCAGCGCCAGCGAGTCCGAGGCCGCCGTCGGCGACAATCCGCACAAGGCGGCGAATTGCGGCAGATGGAACCCGATGAAGGCGAGGTGGAAGCCGCAGACGAAGAAGCCCGACACCAGCAGCAGATAGGAGCGGTCCTCGAGCGCGACGCGCAGCGCCTCGCCGATGGTGGTGGCACCGGCCGTGTCGGTCGCCGCTGCATGCTTGTGCTCGCGCGGCAGGGCGAAGGCACATAGCGCGATGGCGACGCTGACGACTGTCAGGATCTGCAGGGTCGGCTGCCAGTGCAGCGTCTCGATCATCGCCTGGGTAGCCGGCATGAAGATCAATTGCCCGACGGAGCCGCCTGCCGTGACGATGCCGCCATAGAGCCCGCGCTTTTCCGGCGGCGAGGCACGCATGATCGCGCCCAGCACCACCGACATGCCGCTGCAGGCAAGGCCGATGCCGACCAGCACGCCGCTGCCGATGCCGTAGGCCAGCTCCGAGTGTGCCTCGCTCATCAGCCACACGCCCGCGACATAGACCACGCCGCCGAAGAACGCGACTCCGGTCGGGCCCCTGGTGTCGGCGATCGCGCCGGCGACCGGCTGGAGCGCGCCCCACAGCAGATTCTGGATCGCCCAGGCGAACGAGAGCGAGGCGATGCTCCAGCCCAGCTCGGCATGAAGCGGCGGCAGGAACAGTCCGAACGTCTGGCGGACGCCGAACGTCAGGATCATCGACAGCGCGCCGATGCTGAGGATGAAGATCGATGCTTTGCGTGACATCACGGCTGCGTACCCCGGAACGCGTGCTCTCGCACCCATGCTACCGGCGCCTGAGCGATGCCGATAGGGCGCGATCGGGTATGCCGTCTTGCCCTCGGCGCATGGCTTTGGAGGCACTTGTAACGGGACAATCTATTCGGCGAGCTGCGGCTCCAGCGCCGGGACCGATGTCTGACGCGCAAACCGGTAGGCAGCGAGCATGGCTGGCAGCCCCAGCAATCCACCGATCACGAACGTCCAGACGATCGGGCGGGTGCTGGGATCCAGCACGGGAAAGCCGGTGCTGGTCGCGATGATGCCGGCGAACGCCGCCCCCAGTGCGGCGCCCAACCCTTCGAACGTCGGGATCGCCCCGGAGGTGACGTCCCGCTCGGTACTCCCGCTGGTGCCGATGGTGCGCTGGCAGATGAAGCCGTTGCTGATGCCGAAGCCGATGCCGCAAAGGGCGAGGGCGATTGCGATCACGACGAGCGTGTGGGCGTTGATCGCCCAGGCGAGCAGGAACATGCCGATGGTCAGCAGGATCGGCCCGACGATGATGAGGCGCGTCGCCCGCTTCTCGTCCATGCGCGAGACCAGCATCGCGCTGAACGACCAGCCGAGCGCGGTGATGGAGCCGATCTGGCCAGCATGCATGACGCTGAGCCCCATATGCACCTGGGCCACATAGGGAATGAACAGGAACACGCTCGCTTCCGCCAGCGGCATCAGCCCGATGATCCAGAGGCCGAGCGAGCTGGCGGAGCGCGCCGACAGCAATTGCGCCGGGAACAAAGGCGCGCGGGCGCGCCGGTCCAGCCGCAACCCGATCCACAAGGCGGCAAGCCCGCCGAGCACGATCAGGCACGCCAGGAGGGGCGTCTTGGATTCGCTGGCAACGCAGACCGCAAGGCTGCCGCCGGTCAGGAAAATGAGGCGCAGCAGCGGCCAGCCTTTTCCGTTTTCGGCATTTTTCGGCCGTGCCGGCAGCACCACCAGCGCCAGCACCAGGAACAGGATGGCGAGCGGCGCCAGGGCGGCCGCCGCGATCCGCCACGACCAGATGTGGGCCAGCACGCCGCCCAGAATGGGACCGAAGATGGTCGCCGATGCCCACACCACCGCGAGCAATCCGAACAAGGGCGGCAAGGCGTCTTCGCCCACCGCGTCGGCGGCGATGACGTAGCACAGCGCCATGACGATGCCTTCGGCAAAGCCCTGCACGATGCGCCCGGCGAGCAATACTTCCATGGTTGGCGCGGCTGCGATGATGAGGCTGCCGGCAATCGCGATCAGCGATGAGCCGATCAGGACCGTGCGCAGGCCGAGCCGCGCCTTCAGGAACGCCGCGCCGGATGAGCCGACGATCGAGAACACCAGATAGAATGCCGTCACCCAGCTCAGTAGCTCCGCGCCGCCCAGCTCGAGGACGGCAGAGGGCGTGATCGTATTGACGACGAACCAGTTGAAGGCGTGCAGGGCAACGCCCAAGCAGATCGTCCAGACGGCAGCCTTCCTGGGACCCAGCAGCAGGTCTCGCCATCCGATCTTTGTCTGCGCAGCCAATTGGGTCATTGTAGGGAGCCAGCGAAGGACCGAGTCGGTCCGGGACGCGCGCCCAATCCACCACAGAGCGCGCCCGCGCTCAACCTCGACTTACGGCCTCTAGCTTTTGACATAGGGCCTCAGCTCCCGCGCGTTCCGCAGCGCAGCGGCCCACCATTCCAGACGATCCAGCATGACCTTGGCGGCATTGCGCGGGCCGTCGGGATCGATCGGCTTGCCGTCGGCATCGAATTGGCGCCGCGCCATCAGGAAACAGACATAGTCGCGAATGGTGGTGGCATGCAGCTCGGCGAAGACATGGCGGAGATGCTCGATGGCACGCACGCCGCCGACGGTGCCGCCATAGGAGACGAACCCGACGGGCTTCGCCATCCATTCGACATAGCCCTGATCGATCGCGTGCTTCAGCGAAGCGGGATAAGAGTGGTTGTATTCCGGCGTCACGATCACGAAGGCATCCGCCGCGGCCAGGCGCGCGCGGAACGCATCGACCTCCGGCGTCGGCTTGGCGCGATGCGCCTGCGGCAATTGAATGTCAGCGAGATCGATCAGGTCGATGGCGAAGCCGCCGTGCCCGGCGGCCTCCTTCGCAATCCAGCGTCCGACCGTGTCGCCGAAGCGACCTTCGCGCGTGCTGCCGATGATGATGGCGAGGTTGAGTGTGCGACCCACGTCCGCTTTCCTGCTCAGGCCTTGGACCTATCCTAGCAGCCGCTCCCAGTCCGAAGGCGGCCGTTCCTCGAGTCCGATGTCGCGCCGCAGATAGGAGGGCAGGTGGCCCACATCCTCTCGTCTGGTCGCGCGCGAAAACAGGCCTACCAAGAGCGACTGAAATCCAATCCGGAATTGATGCTTCGGTACCAACAAGGGAAAGAACCGCATCGCATCCTCCAAATTAGAATGCATGTGTATTTCTATATCTGGATAATAAGGAAAGCAATATATTTCTTTATATCGGCGGCCGTGCTAGCATCCCGGCATGGAAGACAAAGGCGCCACGCGCGTTCTCTACGCGCTCAAATCCAGCGGCCCGCAGAGCGCCGATGCGCTCGCGCGCCGGCTGAAAGTGACGGTGGTGGCGGCGCGCCAGCAGCTTGGCCGGTTGCTCGAAAAGAGGCTGGTCGCATTCGAAGATCGCCGCGAAGGCGTCGGCCGGCCGAAGCGCCTCTGGTCGCTGAGTGAGGCCGGCCATGCCCGGTTCCCGGATTCGCATGCCAGCATGACGGTCGATCTCATCCAGGCGATCGGCGCAGCCTTCGGGCCTGATGGTCTGGACCGCGTGATCGAGGAGCGGGAGAAGGCGACGCGCCGGATCTATGCCGAACGCCTGCGGCCCGGCCGTTCGCTGGCGGAACGGGCGAAACTGCTTGCCGAGCAGCGTGACGAAGAAGGCTACATGGCGGAAGTGAAACGCCTGCCCGACGGCGCGCTGATGCTGATCGAGAATCACTGCCCGATCTGCGTCGCCGCCAAGGCCTGCCAGGGTTTCTGCCGCTCCGAACTGAAGTTGTTCCGCGATGTTCTCGGCCCCGATGCCAAGGTCGAGCGCGAGGAGCACATCCTCGCCGGCGCGCGGCGCTGCGCCTATCGCATCACGGCCATGAAATAGCCGTCAGCGCTTCATCGCACGGGATTTCACCCGACAATGTCGCGCAGGCGTCTGATCTCCTCCTTGACGGAAGGCGCCAGCCGCAGCGTATCGGTCACCTCGACTTCTCCTGCACCGCCTCTGTCGAAACTGCTCTGCGGCATGAACCATCCCGGTGTCGCGCCGAAGCCACGCGCCCGCTTGCACTCGAACTCCTCCCACGATCGGCTCCGATAGTGGTTGAGGCGCGCGAGGTCGCTTATCGCGCAGGGGATCGACGTGGACCGGAGGTCGTCCACATTCCTGCCCTCGACATCGGTCACGCGGCCATCGATCAAGCGCGGCAAATGAATCGACATCGACCTGAGATTCTGCAGGCGGGCGAGAGTTTTCACGACCCGGCTGTTCTCCGGCGCAGCCTTGATGAAGCGTTCAATGGTCAGTCCGACTTCACGATTGCGCTTGCCGGCCGAGCCGAAAAAACGCCACGCAATCGCGACGGCTGCGACATCAGGATCCCTGGGCAGGAGATCGTCGAGCGACCGCCCCGGTTCCAGGACGAGGAACTCGTCCAGGTCCGCGAAGAGGGACCACTCGACGAACGGCCGCAGCCGGCGGGTCGCGTGGTTGTAGGCCCTGGTCTGCTTCTTGCGCCGGTCCGGCCAGAAGACGGCATTGATGACGCCCGCCTGTGACAGCCGGCTGAGGATCCTGGAGGAGGCATCGTTGCTGTTGTTGTCATAGAGGGTGATCTGGCCGAAGCCGAGCACGCGGTAATAGGCGATCCACTCCAGCAGATAGGGCGCTTCATTCCGCAGCATGGCTGTCACGCCGAACTTGGCGGGCCGCGGACGGAACCGGTACCATGGCCGCTTCGCGACGCGGTTCACCAGGCTTGGCGTGATCGCCGGCGCGTTCAGGGCCTTCTGCCCGACGATCCAGGACACGACCGACCAATCCTCGGGATTGTCCGGCGCACGCGTGGTCTTCGCGGTGAGCGGATTGCCCCAGCCTGCCGCGAGCGCGCCCACCGTATGGGGAAACAGCGCGCGCAGGCCGCACGGGCCCAGCATCCGCCGGTTGACCGTCGAGGTCGGCGCGAAATCCAGGATGCTGGTCGTGTGAACGAACCACCCGCCGGGCCGCAGCACGCGCATCGTCTCGCGCGCGGCGTCGCTCGGGCTGTCACAGCGATGCAGCACCCGGTCCGCAATCACGAAATCATGCTCGTCGCTGAGCAGCGCCAGGTTCTCGATCGTGAAATCCGGATGGCGCAGATGCAGGAGGCGGGTCTTCTTCAGGCCAAGAAGACCCGCCAGCCACAGCGAATCGCCGATCACGACAGCTCTTTTGGTCTCCGAATCCTCATGCGCGAGGCGGTTCCGCAGGGCGCGCTCGATCGCCGAATTGATGAACCGGAAGTTGGGCCGGAACTCGAAATCGAGCGATTGCCTGAGACGTGCGCGAAGCTTGTCGAACCGAATCAAATCACCGTCTCGCTACATCCTTGGCCGTGAGGTCGAGCGCGATCGTCGTCAGCCGCACGAACTCGTCGATATTCTCCCGGGTCCAGGTGAGAGGCGGAGACACCATCATCGTATCCTTGGTCGCGCGCATCACGAGGCCGTTGGCGAAGCAATGGTCGCGGCATCTGGTGCCGACCTCGCCGACCGGCTCGAAGGTCTTGCGCGTTTTCTTGTCCTTCACCAGCTCGATCGCACCCATCAGGCCGACATTGCGCACCTCGCCCACCAGCGGGTGGTCGAGCAGTTCCTTGAGCCGCTTGGCGAGATAGGGGCCGGTGTCGGTCTTCACCTGCTCCACGATCTTCTCGTCCTTGAGGATGCGGATGTTCTCGATCGCGACGGCGCAGCCGACCGGATGGCCGGAGTAGGTGTAGCCGTGGTTGAAGTCGGTGCTGGCCAGCACCTCGGCCACCCGGTCGGAGATCATGACGGCGGAAAGCGGCTGATAGCCGGAGGTGAGGCCTTTCGCCAGGGTCATGAAATCGGCACTGTCGATGCCGAAATACTCCGAACCGAACCAATGGCCGATGCGACCGAAACCGCAGATCACCTCGTCGGCGATCAGCAGCAGGTCGTATTTCTTGCAGATCTCCTGCACTGCCGGCCAATAGGTCGAGGGCGGGATCACCACGCCGCCCGCGCCCATGATCGGCTCGCCGATGAAGGCGCCGACATTGTCCGGGCCAAGCTCCAGGATCTTGTCCTCGATCGCCTTGGCGCAGACCTTGCCGAATTCCTCCGGCGAAAGATCACCGCCCTCGGCGTACCAGTACGGCCGCCGCACATGAACGAAACCGGGCAGCGGCAGGTCCGCGAGCTCGTGCATGTAATCCATGCCGCCGAGCGAAGCCGCCGCCATGGTCGAGCCGTGATAGGCGTAGATCCGGCTGATGATGGCCTTCTTCTTCGGCTTCTTCTTGAGGTTCCAGTAGGTGCGCACCATGCGCACGATGGTGTCGTTGGCATCGGAGCCGGAGAGGCCGTAGAAGACGTGATTGAGATGCTTCGGCGTCAGGTCGACCAGGATCTGCGACAGCTCCGCCACCGCCGGATGCGTGGTCTTGAAGAACGTGTTGTAGTAGGGCAGCTCCACCATCTGCTGGTAGGCGGCATCGGCGATCGACTTGCGGCCATAGCCGACATTGACGCACCACAGGCCAGCGAAAGCATCCAGCAGCTTGTTGCCTTCGGAATCCCAGAGATAGGTGCCCTCCGCCTTGGTGATGACACGGCTGCCGCGCTTGTGCAGGTCGGCGTGATCGGTGAAAGGATGAACATGGCGGCGATCCAGCGCCTGCCATTCGGCGGTCGAATTGCGCTTGGGTAGAGCGGTCATGATGAACCTCGCGATGAAACGGGCAGAATACGGCGTCGCGTTGGGCGCGATGCCGGGGACACATCGCTCGACGTCCGATCAGGGATTGAAATTGACCCGTGCGGTCAGGATCAGGATCTCAGCGCGCAATGACCGGCCGCCGGGCGGGCTTCGATGCCGCCCGACGCAATGCTTGGTGATGAACCCGGTCAGGAACATGGGGCTACTCTAGCAGTGCCCTAGACGTTCAACAACAGATGCTCGCGCTCCCACGAGCTGATGACGTTCTGGTAGGCCTCCAGTTCGGCCGACTTCACGATATAGAGTGCTTTCACGAACTTCTCGCCGAGCTGCGCCTTGACCGGCTTGCAGGCCAGGAACTTGGACAAGGCTTCGTGCGCGGTCTTGGGCAGAGTATGCGCCATGCGATAGGCGCTGCCCTCGATCTGGTTGGTCGGCTTCAACCGCTCGGTCACGCCGAGATAGCCGCACAGCAGCGAAGCCGCGATCGCCAGATACGGGTTCGCATCCGCCCCGGCCAGGCGGTTCTCGATCCGCCGGCCGGAGGCGTTGGAGATCGGCACGCGCAGTCCGCAGGACCGGTTGTCGATGCCCCACTGCACATTGATCGGCGCATCGAACCGCGGCCGCAGGCGGCGATAAGAATTGACGTTCGGCGCCAGCATCGGAACCACCTGCGGCAGGTAGCGCTGCAGGCCGGCGACGTGATTGCGGAACATCGCGGTGTCGCGGCCCTTGCTGTCGGCGAACAGGTTCTTGCCGTTGCGCTTTTCGAGCACCGACTGGTGAATGTGCATCGAGCTGCCCGGCTGGTTGGCCAATGGCTTCGCCATGAAGGTGGCGTAAACGTTGTGCTTCATGGCGGCCTGGCGGACCGTGCGCTTGAACAGGAACGCCTGGTCGGCGAGCTCCAGCGGATTGCCGTGGTTGAAGTTGATCTCCATCTGCGCCGCGCCGGATTCGTGCGTCAGCGTGTCGACGTCGATGTCCGACTTCTCGCAGAAATCATAGACGTCCTCGAAAATCTGGTCGAACTCGTTGACCGCGTCGATGCCGTAGGCCTGGCTGCCGGTCTCCGGCCGGCCGGAGCGCCCGGTCGGCGGCGTCAGTGGCAGGTCGGGATCGGTGTTGACGTGGACCAGGTAGAATTCCAGCTCCGGCGCGACGATCGGCTTCCAGCCCTTGTCGTCATAGAGTTCCAGCACCTTCTTCAGCACGTAGCGCGACGAATGCTGCACCGGCGTATCGTCGGCGTTGTAGGCGTCGTGGATCACTTGTGCGGTCGGGTCGGCGTACCACGGCACCATGCGGATGGTGTCCGGATCGGGGCGCAGATAGATGTCGGGATCCTCGTCCGAGCCGATATCGTCCTCGTCCAGATCGGGATATTCGCCGGTCACGGTCTGGAGGAAGATGCTTTCCGGCAGGCGCAGGCCATAGTCGCGCACGCTCTTGGTGAATTTTTGAGCCGGCAGGATCTTGCCGCGCGGGATGCCGTTCATGTCGGGGACAAGGCACTCGACCTCATCGACCTTCCGTTCGTCGAGCCATTCTTCCAGGTATTTCATGATAACCGTTTGTGATGGGGGCGGCGGCAGCCCCCCGTTTTGGGGTTCTGCACTCGCCCGGGCCAGACTAGCCGATCCCTCGAAGGGCTGGCAATTCGGGCTGGAAAAAACAAATTAATCCCTTGAATTAAATCATGAATCTGTCATGCGGCGGGCTGTGCAGGAGATAGCTGCCGGTTTCTTGACTTGGCCGCTTTTGTCACTATAGTCCGCGCGCTCCCGAGCCGGGCCGGATCCTTTAGGGAATCTGCCCAGCCGCCACGGACCAAGTGGGTCGGACAGCCGGGATAACAACAACATCGCCACGAGCGAGAAAGGATAGATCATGGGTAAGCGCCTGAGCGCCAAGCATAAGATTGACCGCCGTTTGGGCGTCAATCTCTGGGGTCGCCCCAAGAGCCCGGTCAACGACCGCGAATATGGCCCCGGCCAGCACGGCCAGCGCCGCAAGAAGCCGACCGATTTCGGCCTGCAGTTGATGGCCAAGCAGCGGCTCAAGGGCTATTACGGCAACATCGGTGAGCGCCAGTTCCGCCGCATGTATCAGGAGGCCTCGCGCCGCCGCGGCGACACGTCGGAAAACATGATCGGCCTGCTCGAGCGTCGCCTCGAGACCGTGGTCTATCGCGCCAAGTTCGTGCCGACCGTGTTCGCCGCCCGCCAGTTCATCAATCACGGCCACATCAAGGTCAACGGCAAGCGCGTCAACATCGGCTCCTACCAGTTGAAGGAAGGCGATGTGGTCGAAGTGAAGGACAAGTCGCGTGAGCTGACCCTGGTGCTCGGCGCCACCCAGATGGGCGAGCGCGATGTGCCGGATTACATCGAGGCCGACCACAAGAAGATGACGGCCAGGCTGGCGCGCATCCCGCAGCTCGCGGACGTGCCCTATCCGGTGACCATGGAACCGCACCTGGTGGTCGAGTTCTACTCGCGCTAATCGGTGCATCGGTGAATACGCGAAGGCCCGCCGTTTCCCGCGGCGGGCCTTTGCATGTACGGCAGGCCGGCACCTGACCGTCATGGAAGATCACCCCGCGTCGCTGCCGCCTCCACATCGCGACATGATCCAGATTCTGCCCGATGTCACGGTGACGCGCGCGGTGATGAACCGCGCCGGCAGGTTTCATCTCGGCGCGGTCTATGATTCGGATGGCGCGCTCGTAAAGGGCTCGCTTCGCATGCCCGACAAATATCGGGCGCGCGATCCCGGCACGCTGCCGGAGGCGCTGGCCGGCCGGCGGGTGGAAACGCGCATCGGCCGAGCCATCTATCTCGGCCACGCTTTCACCCATTTCGGCCATTTCCTGCTGGAGACGGTCTCAGCGCTCTATTGGGTGCGCGAGGCGGGTCAAGGAACGTCGCTTCTGTTCCATCCGTTCGAAGAGGGCGGTGACAACGTATTCACACTCCGTCCCCACGGGATCGAGTGCTTAAAGCTGCTGGGTCTTCCGGCCGAACGGATCGTCATGGCAACGACGGATATCGCGGTCGATGAGCTGCTGCTGCCGCCGCGAGCCTATGACATGACCAACGGTCCGCACTATGACTTCAGCGATGTCTATCGGTCGCTGCGCGAGGCTGCGATGCGCTCGGCCGGCGCGTCGCAGGCGAAACGGATCTACCTGTCGCGCCGGCGCCTGAAACGGCGGGAGCGTGGGCGCCTCGCCAACGAGGCGGCGATCGAACGGCGGATGAAGGGACGCGGCTTCATCGTGCTCCATCCGGAGCGGATGAGCTTCTCCGACCAGATCCGCACTGCCGCCACTACCGATATCCTTGCCGGCGTCGATGGCAGCGCGCTGCATCTCTCCGCCTTCATGCGGCCGGGCGCGCGGGTGCTGGTGCTCGAAACCAGGCGCCGCCGCAATGTCCTCAAGCTCAACGCGCTGATGCAGGTGGAGACCGTTGCGGTGCCGGCAACGCGAAAGGCGGGCGGCGCGTACGCGATCGATCCCGCGCAGCTCGATGCCACCCTCGACAATCTCGGTTGCCCGCCGCTGCCCGGGGCGATCCGCCGCATCCTCGATCTCCTGGTCCGCTAGCGCGATGGATCAGCGCAAGCTCGGCAATCTGGCCCTGGTGGCGGTGGCCTGCGCCTGGGGCACCATGATCCCGGTCATCACCTATCTTGCCCATACCTGGGATCCGTTCTTCCTGGGTGCGGTGCGCTATGTCGGGGGCGTGCCTCTGCTCTATGCCGCGCTTTGGCTGGCGGAGGGGTTCGCGCGTCCCGCTGTGCGCCCGGCTGTCTGGCGCGCCCTGGTGCCGGGTTGGTTCGGCCTCGGCGCTTTCGCCTTCATCTATACGATCGGCGTTGCCCATTCGAATCCGGTCATCGCCGCGGTGCTGAGCGCGGCCAATCCGGTCATCGCGGCGATCGTCGGCGGCGTGGTATTCCGCATCCCTTTTGACCGCCGCCTGACGCCGGCCGTGGTGCTGGCGGTCGCCGGGTGCGCCCTCGCCAGCGTCGATTGGTCGGGGGATCACCTCAGCCTCAAGCTGCGCGGGGGCGAGCCGCTGGTCCTGATCGCCTCCACCCTGTGGGCCTGGTACTCGATCGCGATCCACCGCTGGCTCGGCGGCTGGTCGCAGTTGCGCAAGGCCGCCAACACCATGGCGCACGGCGCTGTTCCGCTTGTCGTCGGCTATTTCCTGGCGCGCGCGTTCGGCTGGGCCCAGCCCACGCCGGCGATGCCGCGGGGCTGGGACCTCGGCATTTTCGCGTGGATGATCGCGGGATCGGTGGTGATCGGCCTTCTGCTGTGGAATTTCGGCGTCGCCAAGACCAACCTGGTCATCGCCTCGCTCTACACCAATCTGGTTCCGGTCGTCGCGGTGGCGCTGCTCGCGGTCCGCGGCGAGGCGCCGACGATGGCGCAGATCGCCGGCGGCGCCCTGGTCATCGGCGGCGTTGCCTGGTGCGAGTGGCGCCTGCTGCGCTTGAAGACCGCCGCCGCGCCCAGGCCATGAAAAAGGGTCCCCGGATCGCTCCGGAGGCCCTGAAAGCATGCTTCAGTCTGGTGGCGGTTCTCTCAAAACAAGCGAGCTGGCGCCTCCAGCCCGAAAGTTATCCTCAGGAACCGGGAACTCCGCGATGCCATTTGCATTATTTCCGCCGGCGGAAAGCGCCTGATTGCGTCTGGTTGAGGACCTTAAGGCGTATAACCCCGCCTAGGGACGCGAGAGAGCCGACATGAACGTGAAGAACATCGATGGACTGATGCGCGCGATGGAGCTTGAAGGTAGCGCGCGCATCGATATCATCCGGATTGGGAAAGATATCCAGACCGCCGGCTATGCGCGAAGACCGCCGTCGGTCCAACAATATGAAGATCTGCGGCGAGCCGTGGTCCAGTGGCAGCGAATCGCAGACGATATCGGACGGATTATCGGCAGCGGGTGATCGCCGCCGAAGTGGGAGCTTCAACAAGTCGGGGGACGGTGAGGCCGGAAGCGGAATTCCGGCCGACGGGGCGCGCTGTACGCGCGATCGGAGGGCCGAATGGTCGAATACCTGGTTGTGGCGCTCCAGCATCCTTCGGGTGGCTGGATAGCGGTCCTGCCGGATTTTGTCGGTGTAACGGGCAGGGCGGTCACGATGCAGCATGCAATCGACCGCGCCGCCTCGGGGGCCCGAGAGGTCTCTGCCGTCATCGTCGAGGTCAGGAAGGCGATGCCGGAACCGAGCGATCTGTCTACGGTGCAAAGGAATCTCCGCTGGGCCAAGGAATACGGGGTCGATTGGCAGCGGGCGGTGATCCAGTCAGTGGTGCTGTCGCATCCGGGTAGCGGCATTCGCCGGATCGCGGTCAAGCGCCAGAGCAAGGTGGCCGAATGGTCACGCCGGGCCGCAGCCAAACGGGTACAGCCGCAGACGCCCTACGCCGCGGAATAGCGCAGCGAACAAGGCCCGTCCAATTCCACCTCGGGCACGCCGTCTCGACCGGAATTGCCGCATTGCCGCAAGAGTTCCGTGCCGAACTGATAGGCGATCCCGTTACAGATGGCGCCGCAGGCCGCCGCCGACACCGAACAGCAGCAGCGCAGCGGCCAGCAGAAACAGGGGCGTCGCGGGGAGTCCGTCTTTGACGATGGCTCATGTGTCCCGTCCCTGTCGTTAGTCCGGCAGTCCGGCTTTCCTGTATCCGTCGATGAAATGCTGACGCGTCGCCTCGTCGGGAAAGGGATGCGAGGCGACCCAGGCGCTGATGGTGAAATTCTGGTTGCTGACCATGAAGAGCTTCGCTTCCTGGCAGGCCTCATCCAGCCGTCCAAGTTGGGCCAGGCTCGCCGCCAGGGTTCGCCGCGATCCGCTGCGATAGGTTGATTCCTTGCGCAGGGTCGCGACGGCGCTCTCGTATTGGCGGCTGGCATATTGCGCGGCGCCCAGCAGCCAGTAGTACCGGCCTGGTGGATGCGGGTTCAGCCGCAGTGCCTTCTGGATTTGCTCGAGCGCATCTTGCGGCCGACCGCGCAGAACCGAGACATCCGAAAGAAACGCCCAGGCGTCGGCGTAATTCGCATCCAGTTTGAGCGCGGCCGCGAACTCCGCTTCCGACTCCGCCCAACGCGCTTGATACGCCCGCAAGTGGCCGAGGACATAACGGTTGCCCGAGTCATTGGGATCGAGCGCCACCGCCGCCTCCGCCGCGGCAACGGCATTTGTCCGATTGGGCTCCAGCGGCTCTGCCCACGTCGTCCATGCTTCCCAGAAATAGAACGCCAGCCAACGGTGCGCCTCTGCATAGCCCGGGTCGAGCGCGATGGCCTGCTGCAGCAAGAGGCGCGCCTCGTGAGCCGCATGTGGAGATTGCGCGACCAGCTGGCGCGCCCGCACGCACAGATCGTACGCGGCCATACTCGCCGGACGCTGGCGGGGCAGTGCCGGCGCGAGCCGGCCCACCAAGGCATCGACGATCTTGCCGACCACTTCGTCTTGCACGGCGAATATGTCGTCCAGGCTGCGGTCGAAGCGTTCGGCCCACAGGTGTCCGCCGCCGATGGCATCGATCAATTGGGCATTGATGCGCACCCTCGTCGCGGCGCGGCGGGCGCTTCCCTCCAGCAGGTAGCGCACACCGAGATCGCGCGCGATGGTGCGGGCGTCGACCGACCGGCCCTTGTAGGCGAAGGTGGAATTGCGTGCGATGACGAACAAGCCGGGCGCGCGCGACAGATCGGTGATCAGATCCTCCGTAAGGCCATCGACAAAGACTTCCTGCTCCGGATCGCTGCTCATGTTCGCGAATGGCAAGACCGCGATCGAGGGCTGGACGGGCAGCGTCAGGGTCGGTGGTTCGGACGCGTCCGATTCCGCCGGCATCGCCGCGGAGACGCAATAGACCTGCACCGGCTCCGCGATGTTCTTGATGTTTTGCGAACCCAGGTCATCGAACCGGCAAGCGAGCTTGCGCTTCACCTGTTCATAGACGCTTCCGGACAGGCAGATCTCGCCAGGGCCGGCGAAACTCTCCAGCCGCGCGGCAATATTGACACCGTCGCCATAGAGGTCGCTGCCCTCGACGATGATGTCGCCGAGATTAATGCCTATGCGCAGAACGATGTGCCGGTCTTCCGGCACGCCGTCGTTGGCTGCCGCCATCCGCTCTTGCAGCTCGACGGCGCATTGCACCGCGTTCACCGCGCTCGCGAACTCGACCAGCACGCCATCGCCCATCACCTTGACGATCCGGCCCTGATGCTGCGCCACCAGTGGCACGACGATGCTCTTGCGCCGGTCCTTGAGCGCCGCCAGCGTCCGCCCCTCGTCGCGCTCCATCAGCCGGCTGTAACCGACCACATCGGCGGCGAGGATGGCGGCAAGGCGGCGCTGGACGCGTTCGTTGGTCATGCCATGCGATTGATTTGAAATGCAAACGAGCGCGGATTGTATCGGAAGCCCGGCAATAGGGCCAAATTTGGCTGCATTTTAACGAAAATTAAAGATTTCGCCGTCAGGCTGGGATTATGCGGGAAAGGCGGTCCATCGGGATCGCCGCGCTTTCTGGGAAAGGGCGCGCCACATGACAGACAGCACCGGAATAAGCCAATCCCTGGCCGATCTGTTGGCCGCCAGCCTCACCGAACCCGAGCCGTTCGACTGGGACACCAGCGCCCTGGCCGACTGGCCGAATATCATGCCCGCAACCAGTTCCACCGCCGAGCCCCAAGCCGGCGCCGCGTAGCAGCCCACGAGTTCACCCGACGCCTACTCCATATCCTCCCCAACCTCAAACGGCCGCACCTCACAGTGCGGCCGTTATTTTGAGTCCTTCCAACACCGCCTCTTCCGCAGTGCGCGGGGTTTGCGCGTCGCCGATCACGTGCACTTCGCCGGGCCAGCCGGCGAGCTCGTCCTCCAGCTCCGCCACCCGGTGATGGCCGAGCGAAGCGACGAGCGTGTCGACCTCTTCGAAGATGATCGCCTCGCCGCTGGTCGCGTGCTGGAAATAGACGCTGTTGCCATCGACGCCGTAGAGCCGTGCATAGGGCACGATCTCGACACCCAGCTTGTGCAGCTGCCCGACCCAATGATCGCGCACATATTGATGGATGCGCTGGCCTGCCATGTAGCCATCGACGCAGAGCCGCACGCGGCAACCCTGGCGCGCCAGCATCTCCGCGACGCCCATGCCGATCCAGTCGCACCGCCAGTCGGCCACGACCACCGATTGCCCGACATTGGCTTCGTTCCTGATCACCTGCCAGGCATTGACGACGTGGCCGGTCTCCAGGCCTTCGATCTCCGCTGCGCGCGGCTTGGCTCCCGTCGCGATGATGACGGCATCGGGCTTCTCGGTGTCGATCAGCGCGCGCGTCACCTTGGTGCGCAGCACGACGCGCGCGCCGGCCAGTTCCATCTCGCGGGAGAGGTTGGTGACAATGCCGCCGAACTCGCTGCGGCCGGGCAGCATCTGCGCCAGCAAGGCCTGCCCGCCGAGCCGCTCGCCGGCTTCATAGAGTGTCACGTCGTGGCCGCGCGCGGCCGCGACGGCGGCCGCTTTCATGCCGCCGGGTCCGCCGCCGGCGATGAGGACCTTCTTTTTCCGCGCCGCCGGCTTCAGCGTGCCGTAGGTCAGCTCTCGACCGGTCTCCGGGTGCTGGATGCAGGAGATCGGATAGCCGAGATGGAAATGCCCGATGCACGCCTGGTTGCAGCCGATGCAGGCGCGGATATCGTCGAGCTTTCCCGCTTCCGCCTTTCCCGCCATTTCCGGATCGCAGATCAATGCCCGCGTCATGCCGACCATGTCGGCCTGGCCTGAGGCGATCACTTTCTCGCCGTCCTGCGGCTGGTTGATGCGGCCGGCAACGAACACCGCCGCCTTGATCTTTGACTTCACCGCCGCCGCGAAGGGCGCGACATAGGCGTTGGCGATCGCCATCGGCGGCGCGATATGGACCGCGCTGCCGAAGCCGGCGGAGGAACCGGCGATGACGTTCACGTAGTCGAGCAGGCCGTCGAGCGCGACGATCGCCTGCAGGCTCTCGGATTCCTGCAGGCCGTCCGGATCCTTCTCATCACCGCTGATCCGGAGCCCGACGATCGCGGCATCGTCGACATGCGCGCGCACCGAGGCGATGACCTCGCGCAGGAACCGCAGGCGGTTCTCGAACGATCCGCCATACTTGTCCTCGCGCCGGTTGAGGCGCGCATTGAGGAACTGCGCCGGCAGATAGCCGTGGCTCGCGACGATCTCCAGTCCATCGAGCCCCGCGCGGCGCAGCCGCGCCGCGGAAAGGCCATAGCCTTCGATCACTTCGCCGATCAGCGCCTTGGACATCGGCCGCGGCATCACGTGGAAGCGCTCGTTCGGCACGGCCGAGGGCGCATAGGCGACTGGCGCGCTGCCATCCTGGCTTTCCATGATCTCGCGGCCCGGATGGAACAATTGCCCGAAGACCTTGCAGCCATGCTTGTGCACGGTCTCGGCGAGGCGGCGATAACCCGGCACGCTTTCTTCCGACGCCATCAGCACATGCGAGGTATATTTCGCCGTCTCGTGGATGCCGGCGGCCTGCACGACGATGAGCCCGGCGCCGCCCTTGGCGCGCGCTTCGTGATAGGCGATCAGCGCATCGTTCGGCACGCCGCCGGTGATCAGCGTCGTGTCATGGCCGGTGGAGAGGATGCGGTTCTTGATCTCCAGCCCGCGGATGCGGATGGGAGAGAAGAGGTGCGAGAGGCCCGGTGCTGCCACGTCAATGCCTCACGCCAGCCCGTGGCGCTGGCGCCAGTCGACTGGATGAAGAACGTAGAACACCTTCGCCTTGTCGCCTTCGTATTTGATCGGCGTGTTCTCCGGGATCCACACCACGTCGCCCGGCGCGCAGGCGTAGCTCTCCTTGCCGACCACCAGCCGGAACGTGCCCTCCAGTACCACGATCACTTCGTCGTAGAGCACAGTCCATTCGATCGAGCAGCCGTCGAAGGTCGCGATGCCCGCGCCCATGCTCTTGCTCATCTCCGGCCCGACCAGCCGTGCAATCGTCGCCGCACCCGGCGGCCCACCAAAGGCGGCGAAATTCATCTCCGACTTGCGGAAATGGACGACTTTCGTCCCAGCTTTCGTTTCTGGCATCCCACCCTCCCAAACACTGGCGATCAGCAAACTAACGATGCGCCAGCGCCGTTGCAACTTGATGCGGGCCTGGCCGGATAGACTTCCCGGTTGCACGCCGGTACAATCTCAACCTCTGCGTTCTCTGAAGGCAATTGCTCCGCATGGCCGAAGAACGCGTCCAGCGCTGCCTCGCTGCCATCCTCGCCGCTGATGTGGTCGGCTATAGCCGGCTGATGGGGCAGGACGAGGCCGGTACGCTGGCCACTCTCAGGGCCCGCCGCAAGGACGTGCTGGAACCGCTGGTCGCCCGCCACCAGGGACGCGTCTTCAAGGTGACCGGCGATGGCGTGCTGGTGCAATTCGGCAGCGCCGTCAACGCCGTGCAATGCGCCATCGATCTGCAGCAGGCGATGGCCGCCGCGAGTCATAATCTGCCTGATGATCGTCGCATCATCTTGCGCATCGGCATAAACCTGGGAGACGTCATCGTCGAGGGGAACGACCTCTATGGCGATGGTGTCAACATCGCCGCCCGGCTGGAGCAGATTGCGGATCCGGGCGGCATTCTGGTTTCCGGCACCGCTTACGATCACATCAAGAACAAGATCGGCGTGGGCTTCGACGATCTGGGCGCCCAGAGCCTGAAGAACATCCAGGAGCCCGTGCGCGTCTACCGGGTCACCGGCACTCCGCGTGTCTCTGTCGCTTCGTCAATCTCCACATCCGGCAAGTTTTCGATCGCGGTACTCCCATTCAACAACATGAGCGGCGACGCGGATCAGCGGTATTTCAGCGACGGCATCACCGAGGACATCATCACCGAGTTGTCGCGATTTCACCAGTTGCATGTCCTCGCGCGGAACTCTTCGTTCCAGTTTCGCGATAAGGATGTCGACGTGATTCGCGTGGGCCGAGAGCTCGGTGTCCAATACGTGGTCGAGGGCAGCGTGCGTAGATTCGGCGACCAGATCCGCATCACTGCACAGCTCATCGATGCCGGATCGGGCCACCATCTGTGGGCTGAGCGATTTGACCGCAATCAGGACGAGCTCTTTGCCGTACAGGATGGTGCGGACAATTGTGGCCACGCTGACGGGCCGCCTGTGGGCGACCGGCGTCGAGCAGGCCAAGCGAAAGACACCAGCCAGCCTGGCGGCGTATGAATGCGTATTGCGTGGAGATGCCATGCCGATCGGCGATCCCGAACCGGAGGCGGAGGCCCGTCGCCTGTATGAGAGAGCCATCGAACTCGATCCGGGTTACGCACGGGCGTACGCGTTTCTGTCGTACTCCATCAGTCTCGAATGGTTCCGGGACATGAACGGAACGGACGGCGCGCTGGATCAAGCGCTCGAATTGGCGAAAAAGGCTGTCGCGCTTGACGAGAATGATAGCGATTGCCAAGAGAACCTTGGATGGATCTACTTGCTACGCCATTCCCATGAATTGGCCGAGCACCACTACTTCAAGGCGCTCGAGCTGAACCGGAACCGTGCCCCTCAGATGGCGGCCCTGGGTGTCTTTTACTCCTTTCTAGGGCGACCCGTGGAGGCGATGGATTACTTCAAGGAGGCGAAGCTCCTTGATCCCTTCTACGGTCCGACATGGTACTGGCGAATGGTCGGCATCGCCCACTTTGTTGCGCGTCAGTATGACGAGGCCATCGCGACGTTTAGCCGATCATCGAGTGTGCCTTGGGTGCGGGCCTATCTGGCCGTGTGCTACGCGCTGACGGACCAGAACGACCACGCCAAGCGCCAGACCGCCGAGGTGGTTCGCCTGGTCCCCAACTTCTCGCTCATCCGGTTTGCGGCTAAAGAGCCGTATAAACTTTCGACGGACCGGCAGCATCTGATCGACGGCATGCGCAAGGCCGGGCTACCGGAATAGACTCATGATTCCCATTGACAACGGAAGGGCCGCCGGTTCGTTTAGCGGCTCGATTTGTGAGCCCTGTAACCATCGAGGTCGCCGCCGATGATTCCGCGTTATTCCCGCCCCGAAATGGCCAAGATCTGGGAGCCGGAGAACCGGTTCCGCATCTGGTTCGAGATCGAGGCCCATGCCTGCGACGCGCAGGCCGAGTTGGGCGTGATCCCCAAGGAGGCGGCCAAGGAGGTCTGGGCCAAGGGCAAGTGGGAGATCGCGCGGATCGACGAGATCGAACGCGAGACCAAGCACGACGTGATCGCGTTCCTCACGAATCTTGCCGAGCATGTCGGCCCATCGGCGCGCTTCGTGCACCAGGGCATGACCTCTTCCGATGTGCTCGACACCTGCCTCGCGGTACAGATGAAGCAGGCGTCCGATCTGCTGCTGAAGGATATCGATGCGCTGCTGGCCGCCCTGAAGAAGCGCGCGCTCGAGCACAAGATGACGCCGACCATCGGCCGCAGCCACGGCATCCATGCCGAGCCGACCACCTTCGGGTTGAAGCTCGCCGGTCACTACGCCGCCTTCGACCGTGCCAAGCGGCGCCTTGTCGCCGCGCGTGACGAGATCGCGACCTGCGCCATTTCCGGCGCGGTCGGCACTTTCGCGAATATCGACCCGAAGGTCGAGGCACACGTCGCGGCGAAGTTGGGGCTGAAGGTCGAGCCGGCCTCCACCCAGATCATACCGCGCGACCGGCATGCGATGTTCTTCGCGACCCTCGGTGTGATTGCATCTTCGGTCGAGAATCTGGCGACCGAGATCCGGCATCTTCAGCGCTCCGAGATGCGCGAGGCGGAGGAATATTTCTCGCCCGGCCAGAAGGGCTCCTCCGCCATGCCGCACAAGCGCAACCCCGTGCTGACGGAAAACCTGACCGGCCTTGCGCGCATCGTGCGCGCGGCGGTGAATCCGGCGCTGGAGAATGTTACCTTGTGGCATGAGCGCGATATCTCGCACTCCGCCGTCGAGCGGGTGTTCGGCCCGGATGCGACCATCGCGCTCGATTTCGCGCTGGCGCGCCTTGCCGGCGTCATCGACAAGCTCATCGTCTATCCCGAGGCGATGGCGAAGAATCTCGAGACCTATGGCGGCCTGGTGCATTCGCAGCGCGTGCTGCTGGCCTTGACGCAGGCGGGCGTCAGCCGCGAGGATTCCTACAAGCTGGTTCAGCGCAACGCCATGAAGGTCTGGCTGGAAGGCAAGGATTTCCTGAGCGAGCTGAAATCCGATCCCGAGGTGACGGCGCGCCTGAAGCCGGCGCAGATCGAAGAATGCTTCGATCTCGGCTATCACACCAAGCATGTGGATATGATCTTTGCCAGAGTCTTCGGATAGAGCGGCGTCTTCGGATAGAGCGGCTTCGATCACCATCGAGGAGGCGTTCGCTTACTGCCGTGCACATCCCGTTGCCGGTATCGACCTCGAGCGTTTCCTCGGCATCTTCGTGACCGACGCGCATCGCATCGTCGATGCGCGAGACTTCGGGCTGGTCGGGATCATCATGGACCGCCTCACCATCGCCGACGGTGCCAAGCCGTTCGAATGGATCGGCGGCGAGATCGACAAGATCGATGCAAAGATATTTCCGGCCGTCTTCGAACGCCTCCAGCGGACGGCGCGCGAGCTGGGGATTCCGGCGATCGACATAACGCTGAGCGGCCACTGGTCGAGCGTGCGCGATCTTCTGGTGCGTGCAGGCGTCCATCCGCAATTCATCGATTTCGAGATGACCCATGCGGATTGCGCGTGGGGGCCGGACCGCCCGTTGCTGACGGGCTGGCGCTGGGTCCTTGTCACGCCGGACCGCGAACCGGCCTATGTCGCGCTGCTCAATCGCGGCATGGGGCCGATGCCGGGTGTCTATGTGCCGGCGGAGGCCGAGGCGATCGCTTCGATGCGCACCACGGCGGACGGCACCAAGCTGCTGCTGGATGAAGCGGGCGAGGCGCGGGCGATGGTCCGCTGCAAGCTGACGCGGCGCTATCTCCACCTGATCGCTTGCGCGCCGGAAATGCGGGGCAGGGGTCTTGGCCGCCTCGCGCTCGATGAAGTGCGGCGCATGCTGGGCCCGGGGCCGCTCCATCTATCGGTCGTGAAGCAGAACGAGCATGCCCATGGCTTCTATCTGCACATGGGCTTTGTCGAGACCGAACAGGTCGAGACCTGGCGGATGAAGATCGTGACATGAATGACTGGGCCCATGACGCGGTGGACCTGATCGGCCGGGCCGAACTGAAGCGCCTGTCGGAACGTCGGGACGAGCCTGGATTGCGGCAACTCGGCGGGCATGTCGGTCTGCTCATCGTCACCGGTTGCCTGATCTTTTTCAGCCTCGGCACGATTTGGCTCTTGCCCGCGATGTTTGCGCACGGCGTGGCGCTGGTCTTTCTGTTCGCGCCGTTGCACGAAACCATCCACCGCACCGCCTTTCGCAACCGTTTGCTGAACGACGCGGTGGCTTTCGTCATCGGCGTGCTGCTGGTCCTGCCGCGGGAGTATTTCCGCGCCTTCCACTTCGCGCATCACCGCTTCACCCAGGAAGCAAACGATCCGGAATTGACGGCGCCGAAACCCGCGAACGCCCGCCAGTTCCTGTGGTGCGTCACGGGCATGCCGTATTGGATCGCGGGTTTCCGCGGCTTGTTCCAGCGCGCCGGCGGAAAGCTGAGCGAGCCGATCTATGCGACCGATCGCGTGCGGCGCAGCGTCATCGTCGAGGCACGCTGGGTCTTGGCGATCTATGCCGCCGCGCTGGTTGGTTCGCTCGCCGCGGACAGCGCGTTGCTGCTCTGGTATTGGATCATCCCGGCATTGCTGGGCCAGCCGATGCTGCGGCTCTATCTGCTGGCGGAGCATTCCGCTTGTCCGCGTAGCCTCAACATGCTGGAAAACTCGCGCACCACTTACACCAACGGATTGGTCCGCTTCCTCGCCTGGAACATGCCGTTCCACGCCGAGCATCACGCCTGGCCTTCGATTCCGTTCCACCTTTTGCCGCAAGCGAACGCGATCATCCGCGACAAGCTGCGCACGACGTCGCTCGGATATCGCAGCGCGGTGGGAGAGATCTGGGCGGCGATGCGGGCGGGGCAGCCCCTCTAACCCACTACCGTCATTGCCGGGCCGCCGCGCAGCGGTGAGATCCGGCAATCCAAGTATGTTGAGAGCGGCACATTGAAACTTCGATCACCGGGTCGCGACACGTCGTGTCGGCCCGGCGATGACGAAATGGAGAAAAGTGAGAGCGGCGAAAAGAGGGCGTTGCGGAAGCCTAATCCCCCTTCACTTCATTCTGGATCTGGTCGGTGGCGATCTTCATCAGGTCGTCCATCTGCTTGCGCAGGCGGTGTTCGCTCATCTCGACCTTCTTGGCCTGGAAATCGCCCAGCACCTTGTGCAGCACGTCGTGATCGCCAGGGGTGGCGAAATCGGATTTGACCACTTCCTTGGCGTAGTTCTCGGCGTCGACGCCGTGGATGCCGAGCAGGTTGGCCGCCCACAAACCCAGCAGCTTGTTGCGCCGATTGTTTACTCTGAACTGCAGCTCCTTGTCGTGCTTGAACTTGGCTTCGAAACTGCTCTCGCGCTCATCGAATGTGGTCATCTGAATGCTGGCCCCTTGCTGGATTTACGGCCTAAAATGGTCGCGGGGTAGTCCTCCGTCAAGGCCAACCGCGAACCGCTCATGTGCTCTGTCATAGTACTCTATCGGCCCGGCCACAACTGGCCCTTGTTATGGGCCAGCAACCGCGACGAGATGGCCGACCGGCCCTGGTCGCCGCCTGCGCGCCACTGGCCGGACCGGAACGAGGTGGTGGCTGGCCGCGACGATCTGGCGGGCGGATCGTGGCTCGGCCTCAACGATGCGGGCGTGGTGGCCGGCGTGCTCAACCGCCGCAACACGCTGGGGCCGCAGGCGGGCAAGCGCAGCCGCGGCGAGCTGGTGCTCGATGCGCTCGATTTCGCCGACGCCGCCGATGCGATTGAAATGCTGCGCCAGCTCGACGCCAACGCCTTCCGCCCCTTCAACATGGTGATTTGCGACAACCGCGATGCGTACTGGGTGCGCAATCTCGGCACCCAGGTCGAGGTCGAAGCTCTGCCGCAGGGCTTGTCGATGATCACCGCCTCCGACCGCAACGATCCCAACAGCAAGCGCATCCGCTGGTTTCTGCCGCGCTGGAAGGAAGCGAAGGTTCCCGATCCCGAGACCGGGGACTGGGCCGCCTGGCAGGAGCTGCTGTGCGACCGCACGCATGACCCGGCCGGCACTGTGTTCGACGCCATGAACATCGTGTCGAACACCGGCTTCGCCACGGTATCCTCATCCGTGATCGCGCTGCCCGCGCCGCAATTCGCCTCCCGCCGCCCGATCTGGAAATTCGTCGGCGGCCGGCTGGATAAATCCAGCACCTGGCAGGACGTCGAGCTTTAGCTGGACGCAGTGAAACCGCTTGCGCGTGGACCTCGTCTGTGCATGTTATATTATAACATTACGAGATGGGCAGACGATGAAGACGTGGATGGGCGGCCTGCTGGCGGCGTTGGTTCTGATCTCCAGCGCCGCGGAGGCTGCGGACAAGCCGGTCGCGGTGGCGACCTTTTCCATCCTGGCCGATCTGACCCAGCGCATCGCCGGCGACCATGTCCAGGTCCTGACCTTGGTCGGCCCGAACGGCGATGCGCACGTGTTCGAGCCCGGCCCGAAGGAATCTGCAGAGCTGGCGGACTCCCCGCTGCTGATCGCCAACGGGCTTGGGTTCGAGCCGTGGCTGCAGCGCCTGGAGGATGCGTCCGGCTTCAAAGGCAGGATGGTGGTCGCGACCGATGGCGTCACGCCCCTGAAAGGAAATGAGTACGTGGGTCCAACTGATCCGCACGCCTTCCAGGACCTCGCCAATGCCCGGATTTACGCCGCCAACATCGAGAAGGGCCTGAGCGAAGCGGACCCGGCTCACGCCGCCGACTACAAGGCCAATGCCGACAAGCTGATTACCGACATGGCAGCTTTGGACAAGGAGCTGAAGGCCGAATTTGCAGCCATCCCGCAGGAGCGCCGGCGCATCCTCACCTCCCACGACGCGTTCCAGTATTTCGGCAAGGCCTATGGCATCGAGTTCGTCGCCGTGCAGGGCGTCAGCACCGAGGCCGAGCCCTCGGCCGAAGATCTGGCTAAGATCGTGCGCCAGGCACGCGATGGGCATCTCACCGCAATCTTCCTCGAGAACATGGCCGACCCGCGGTTGGCGGAGACGGTGGCCCAGGAATCCGGCGTGCGCATGGGCGGCGAGCTCTATGCCGATGCCCTGTCGCAACCGGACGGCCCGGCTCCGGACTATCTGTCGCTCGTCCGTTACAACGCGAAGCAATTGCTCGCCGCCATGCAGTGATGTGGATTCTGCGCGCCGCACCGGAGCGGCGCCACCCGATGGCTCGGTTTGCTCGGCCCGCTCCTCATTCTGATCATAGGTGGGTTGCTGTTTTTGGCCGAGCTCTCCATCCTCGTGGCGACATCAAGCATCTGATCTGAAAGCACAATTCAGGCCGCGACGAGTCGCGCTGCACCTGCGAGATTGATTGAGTTTCCAGGGTGCGCCTGCTAGAAGGGTGCCAATTCCGACCCTGACCACCTTGGTTGGCCCCATTTTCCAGAATTGGAGAGCCCCGGATGACCCGTCGCCGGCGCATTTACGAAGGCAAGGCCAAGGTCTTGTTCGAAGGTCCTGAGCCCGGGACGCTGGTCCAGTATTTCAAGGACGACGCCAGCGCCTTCAACAATCAGAAAAAGGGGACGATCACGGGCAAAGGCGTCCTCAACAACCGCATCTCCGAATATCTCATGGTGAAGCTGGGCGAGATCGGTGTGCCGACCCACTTCGTGCGCCGCCTCAACATGCGCGAGCAGCTGGTGCGCGAGGTGGAGATCATCCCGCTCGAGGTCGTGGTGCGCAACATCGTGGCCGGCTCGCTCGCCAAGCGCTTCGGGATTCCGGAAGGCACGCAGCTTCCGCGCTCGATCGTCGAATATTACTACAAGTCGGACGAGCTGGGCGACCCGATGGTCTCGGAGGAGCATGTGACCGCGTTCGGCTGGGCAACCCCGCAGGACATCGACGAGATGCTCTCGCTCGCGTTGCGCGTGAACGATTTTCTGCTCGGCCTGTTCCTCGGCGTCGGCCTCAAGCTGGTGGATTTCAAGCTGGAGTTCGGCCGGCTTTACGAGAATGACGAGATGCGGATCGTGCTGGCCGACGAGATCAGCCCGGACAATTGCCGCCTGTGGGACGTGAAGACCAACGAGAAGCTGGACAAGGACCGTTTCCGCCGCGACCTCGGCAATGTCGAGGAAGCCTATCAGGAAGTGGCGCGGCGGCTCGGCATCTTCCCCGAAGGCGGACCGAGGGACATGAAGGGTCCCTCCACCATGCAGTGACGAATCCATAGCAGAAGGACGAGAGATGAAGGCGCGCGTTCACATCACCTTGAAATCAGGCGTTCTGGACCCGCAAGGCCGCGCGATCGCCCACGCGCTCGGCACCTTGGGATTCGGCGGTGTCAACGACGTGCGCCAGGGCAAGTATATCGAGATCGACCTCAACGAACGTGACAAGGCGAAAGCCAAGCAACAGGTCGATCAGATGTGCGCCAAACTGCTGGCTAACACCGTGATCGAGAACTACGCCATCGATCTCGTCGACTGACGGGGGCCCTCATGAAAGCAGCTATTGTCGTGTTTCCTGGCTCCAACCGGGAGCGGGATGCGGAAGCCGCCTTGACCCAGGCGATGGGCAAGAAGCCGGTCATGGTCTGGCACCGCGACACCGAACTGCCGGACGTCGATCTCGTCCTGGTGCCGGGTGGGTTCTCCTACGGCGATTACCTGCGGTGCGGCGCCATCGCCGCCCACTCGCCGATCCTGCGCGAGGTGAAGGCCCGCGCGGACAAGGGCATGGCCGTCATCGGCGTGTGCAACGGATTCCAGATCATCACCGAAGCCGGTCTGCTTCCGGGCATCCTGCTGCGCAATGCCAGCCTCAAATTCGTCTGCCGCAACGTGCGGCTGAAGGTCGAGACCTCGCAGTCCTTGTTCACCAGCCAGTACGAGCAGGGCCAGGTGCTGAGCGTGCCGGTCGCGCATCACGACGGCAACTACTTCGCCGACGAGCGCACGCTCGACGAGCTGGAGGCGAACGGGCAGGTGGCGTTCCGCTATTGCAGCCCGGATGGCGAGTTCGCTGACGAGTACAATCCCAACGGCTCGGCCCGCAACATCGCCGGCATCTTCAATCGCACCAAGAATGTGCTGGGCCTGATGCCGCATCCGGAGAATGCGATCGAGCCGTTGCAGGGCTCGACCGACGGCAAGGCTCTGTTCCAGAGCATGGTGGAGGCGCTGTCGTGAGCACCGCCACCGCCAAGATCACGCCCAACGTCATCGCCGAGCACGGACTGACGGCGGAAGAGTACTCGCTCGTTCTTGAGATCATGGGTCGTGAGCCTTCGATGACGGAGCTCGGCATCTTCTCCGTGATGTGGAGTGAGCACTGTTCCTACAAATCCTCGCGCGTGCATCTGAAGAAACTGCCGACCACGGCGCCGTGGGTCATCCAAGGCCCTGGCGAGAATGCCGGCGTCATCGATATCGGCGATGGCCAGGCCGCCATTTTCAAGATGGAAAGCCACAACCACCCCAGTTTCATCGAGCCTTACCAGGGCGCGGCCACCGGTGTCGGGGGCATCATGCGCGATGTCTTCACCATGGGTGCGCGCCCCATAGCCAACGTCAACGCCCTGCGCTTCGGCGAGCCGGACGATCCGAAGACGCGCCATCTGATCGCCGGGGTGGTCGCCGGCATCGGCGGCTACGGCAACTGCATGGGCGTGCCGACGGTGGCTGGCGAGGTCAATTTCCACGCCAGCTATAACGGCAACATCCTGGTCAATGCGATGACCGTGGGCCTCGCGCAGACCGACAAGATCTTCTATTCGGCGGCGGCGGGCGTCGGCAATCCCGTCATCTATGTCGGCGCCAAGACCGGTCGCGACGGCATCCACGGCGCAACCATGGCCTCCGCCGAGTTCAACGAGGATTCGGAAGAGAAGCGCCCGACCGTGCAGGTCGGCGATCCCTTCACCGAAAAGCTGCTGCTGGAAGCGTGCCTGGAGCTGATGGCGACCGACGCCATCGTCGCGATCCAGGACATGGGTGCGGCGGGCCTCACCTCATCCTCGGTCGAGATGTCGTCCAAAGGCGGGCTCGGCATCGAGCTCGACCTCGACAAGGTGCCGGTGCGCGAGACCCACATGAGCGCCTACGAGATCATGCTCTCCGAGAGCCAGGAGCGCATGCTGATGATCCTGAAGCCTCAGGCGATGGACAAGGCGCGCGCGATCTTCGAGAAGTGGGAGCTGGATTTCGCCGAGATCGGCCGCCTCACCAACACCGGCCACCTCGTGCTGAAGAAGAACGGCAAGGTCGAAGCCGACATGCCGGTCGCGCCACTGGTGGAGAAATCGCCGGTCTATCAGCGCCCGTACGTGCCGACCAAGCCGCAGGCGGAGATCGATCCAGCGTCGGTGCCGGCACCGTCCGATCTGCTGGCCGCGCTGCGCACTTTGATCGGCTCGCCCGATCTCGCGTCCCGCCGCTGGGTGTGGGAGCAGTACGATCATTTGATCATGGGCAATACCGCGCAGCGCCCGGGCGGCGACGCCGCGGTCGTGCGCTTGCCCGACATGAAGAAGGCGCTCGCCATCACGTCCGATTGCACGCCGCGTTATTGCCATGCGGATCCCAAACGCGGCGGTGCGCAGGCGGTGGCGGAGACGTGGCGCAATTTGACGGCTGTGGGCGCAACGCCGCTCGCCATCACCGACAACATGAATTTCGGCAATCCGCAGCGGCCTGAGATCATGGGCCAGTTCGTCGGCTGCATCGAAGGCATGGCGGAAGCCTGCAAGGCGCTCGACTATCCCGTCATCTCCGGCAACGTCTCGCTCTATAACGAGACCAACGGCAAGGGCATCCTGCCGACGCCGGTCATCGGCGGCGTCGGTGTCATCGCCGATGTAGCCAAGTCGGTACCGGTCGCCTTTCGTCAACCCGGCGAAGTTATTCTGCTGATGGGCGAGACCAAGGGGCATTTGGGCCAGTCGATCTATCTGCGCGAACTGCACGCGCGGGAAGAAGGCGCGCCGCCACCGGTCGACCTTGCCGCAGAAAAACGCAACGGCAACTTCATCCGTACGCAAATTCTGGCGGGTACCGTGACCGCTTGTCACGATTGCTCCGATGGCGGCCTCCTGGTCGCGGTCGCGGAGATGGCGATGGCCGGCAATCTCGGCGCCACGCTGCGCGTGCCTGAGAAAATCTCAGCGCCCGCCCACGCCTTCTGGTTCGGCGAGGATCAGGCGCGCTATGTCGCGACGGTGACGATGGGCAACGCCGACCGTTTTCTGGCCGACGCCAAGAAGGCCGGGGTGCCGGTGATTGTGTTGGGCGAAACCGGCAGCGGCGCATTGACGCTGGTGGATACCGGCACCATATCGGTCGCGGACCTGAAGGGCGCACACGAAGCGTTTTTTCCGGATCTGATGGGCGCGGGGAGCTGATCATGGCAATGGAAGCAAGCGAGATAGCGCGGCTGATCAAGGAATCGCTGCCCGACGCGGATGTGAAGATCGAGGATCTGCGCGGCGATGGCGATCACTACGCGGCCCAGGTCGTTTCCGCCGCATTTGCCGGCAAGTCCAGGGTCCAGCAGCACCAGATGGTCTACGAGGCCCTGCGCGGGCGAATGGGCGATCAGCTCCATGCCCTGGCGTTGCAGACCTCGGCGCCCAAATAAGGTTAACCGCAACGGATCTAGGGTCTTGGGGTTAGCCAATTGACAGGGCAGCGATTTGCCCTCATATGCGAGTTAAGGAATTCGGCGAGGCTTCGCCGCAGGAGAAGAGAGAATGAGCGACAATCCGGTTTTCGACCGCATCCGCGATGACATCGGTAGCAACGACGTCGTCCTTTACATGAAGGGCACGCCGGTCTTCCCGCAATGCGGCTTCTCCGCGGCGGTGGTCCAGGTGCTCTCCCACATGGGCGTCAAGTTCAAGGGCATCGACGTGCTGTCCGATCCGGGCCTGCGCCAGGGCATCAAGGATTTCGCGAGCTGGCCCACCGTCCCGCAGCTCTATGTGAAGGGCGAGTTCGTCGGCGGCTGCGATATCGTGCGCGAGATGTTCCAGACCGGCGAGTTGCAGGAACTGCTCAAGAACAAGGGTGTCGCCGTCACCCAGGCGGCGTAGGCTGCCGATCAGGCACACGGAAAAAGCCGGCCGGGTGGCCGGCTTTTTGTTTTTCGCGGGGTCGCTTTCGACCCCCGCGCGATAATCAGAACGGAGCGACATGAAGGGCTATCGAGAGAAGAGTTTCGGCGATCGCATGAACGCGGCCACCGAGGCAAGGAAAGCGACGCTGCAGCGGATTCTCAGCCGGCCGGGCGCCGGCGACCCGGCTACCATTGCGCAGAGGGCGGAGCGTGCCGCGATCGTCGCGGCCCGCGAAGCACGCGCCGCCGTCCGGAACGAAGCGAAACTGGCCGCCGAGGAGCGTGCACGCATCGAAACCGAAGCACGCGTCGCACGCGAGCAGAAGGAAGCTGCTGAGAAGGCGACGCAGGACGCCCTCCGGGCAACCGCTCTGGCGGCCGAACAAAAAGCGGCGCGTGATGCCCGTTACGCGGCTCGCAAGGCGCGCAAATAGTGAACAATGCGGCGCTGATCGGAGCGGAATCGACCAGGCAGCCGGAATCGGCATCGCCCTGCCAGACCTGCGGGGCATGCTGTTCGTTCGCGCCTGACTGGCCGCGATTCACGACCGAGGAAGACTGCGATCTCGAGCGGATTCCCGCCTCGCTTGTCGCCGTCGACCTGTCGGGCATGCGATGCAATGGCAATCGCTGCTCCGCCCTGATGGGAGAGGTCGGCGTCGCGACCGCGTGCTCGGTCTATGATGCGCGGCCTCATGTCTGCCGCGCCTGCGTGCCCGGCGACGAGGCATGCGCGATGGCGCGCTCGCGCTTCGGCTTGAGCGAGCTGGCCGGCTGAAGCCGCCACGTGTGTTAGGGCCGGCACCGTTGTGCCGGCCTTTTCACGACCTATTTGCCGCCAAAACCGCCGCCGCGACCGCCGGCGCCGCCGCTACCGCCGGACTTCTCGCCTCCGTTGTTGCCACCACCCCAGTTGCGCGGCGCTTGAGGATCCCCAGGGCCCATCGTGCATCCGCTGAGCACGAGTGCGGGGACGGCCAGCGATCCGAGGGCGAACAATTGCAACATGCGACGGCGTTCCACTATCCCTTTTCCCATCATCCACCTACTGAAATGTGAGCGTGTCATTTGCATGTAGGTGCTGGGTCGGCCGGCCGCAACGTGGGCCGCGTACCAGCGGCAGGGCGGAATTTGAGCTATGCCGACGACAGCGGACGAGGCCGGCCTGCTGTCCCGGCATTTCAATAGCGGTCGTGGGGTCTATGCCGACGCACGCAACGAAATCGTGATCCCGTTCGACGCCACCAGCTCGATCACGCCATGTATCTCATACTTGTCCGCGATGTTGCCGAAGGCGTCTTCCTGTGCGATGCCCACAAGTATGTGTTTCCCGACGTATTTCAGTGCGTCCGCCTCGGTGATTGGCGGCGGAATCCGATTGGGCGGGTCATCGTCCGAAACCGACACCGCTACATCCCCCAGCCATAGCTCGCCATGCCGAGACTGCCGAGGGTGAAGCTGCCGTGCAGCTTGGTGGCGCCGCCGTCGCTGTGGCCGGCGCCGAGCGCGACGTAGAGCGGCATCAGGTGATCCTCGGTCGGATGCGCCATCTGCGCGAAATCGAGCGTGCCGCGATAGCCGGTGAGGGCGGCAAGATCGTTGGCAGCGAGCGACCGGTCGAGCCAGTCCTGGAAATCGCTGGCCCAGCGCGGGGTCCGTCCGCCGTCCCACGAGACCTGCCGCAGATTGTGCACCGAGCCGCCGGAGCCGAGGATCAGCACGCCTTCGTCGCGCAGCGGTGCGATGGCCTCGCCGAGCGCGATGTGCTCGCGGGTCGATTTGCCGCGCAGCAGCGAAAGCTGGATCATCGGAATCTCGCCGGCCGGCCAGGCCAGCATCGCCGGTACCCAGGCGCCGTGATCGCGACCGCGCTCGGTATCGAGCATTGGCGTGTAGCCGGCGGCGCGCAGCAGTGCGGCGGCGCGCTCCGCCAGTTCCGGCGCGCCGGGCGCATCGTAGGTCAGCTCATAGAGCGCCTTCGGGAAGCCGGAGAAATCGTGGATGGTGCCCAGCTGCGGCGCCGCGTTGAGGCTGGGATTGGCCGCTTCCCAATGGGCGGACACGCACAGGATCGCCTTCGGCCGCGGCACCTTCCGCGCCAGCTCGATCAGGAAGCGCCGGGCAGGCACATCGTCGAAGGGCAGCGTCGGCGCGCCGTGGGAAACGAACAGAACGGGCATGCGATCCGACATGATGAACCTATTTCCATCCTTCGATGACGTTCATCGAGCGCAGGGAGACATGTCCCTTGCGGCCGATGATGACGTGGTCGTGCAGGCTGACCCCGACCGCCTTCAATGCGTTGCGCACTTCGCGGGTCAGCGCGATGTCGTCGCGTGACGGCGAGGGGTCGCCGGTCGGGTGGTTGTGCGCCATGATGAGAGCGGAAGCGCCCAGTTCCAGCGCGCGCTTCACCACTTCGCGCACATAGAGCGGCGTGTGGTTGACGGTGCCCTTGCTCTGCATCTCGTCCGCCACCAGGGAATTGCGGCCGTCGAGGAAGAACAGGCGCAACTGCTCTTCGCGCTGATGCGCCATGACGGAGTGGCAGTAATCGAGCACCTTGTTCCAGGAATCGAGCACCGGTTTGTCCAGCACTTCGCGCTTCAGCATGCGCTGCGCCACCGCCTGGACCAGCTTGAGCGCTACGACGGTGCTGTCGCCCACGCCCTCGACCGAGCGCAACGTGTCGGGGTTCGCCGCCATCAGCGCGGGCAGCGTTCCGAACTGCTTCAGCAGCGCCTTGGCGATTGGTTTGCAGTCGATGCGCGGGCGCGCCAGCGTCAGCAGCAGCTCGATGATCTCATAATCGGCGAGAGCGTCCGGGCCTTGTTCCAGGAACTTCTCGCGCAAGCGCTCGCGGTGGCCCAGAAAATGCGGCTTATCGGGCGCATCTTTTTGGGGCGCGTCCTCGACCACGATGTCACGCGGAATAGGGTGGGCGATCCCAGCCTTTGGGGGACAGGGTGAATATCTCGTAGCCGTCATCGGTCACGGCGATCGTATGCTCGAACTGCGCGCTCAGCTTCTTGTCGCGCGTGACGGCGGTCCAGCCGTCATCGAGGATCTTCACCTCGTGGCGGCCGGCATTGATCATCGGCTCGACCGTGAAGAACATGCCGGTCTTCAAAGCGGGGCCGCTGCCCGGCCGGCCGAAATGCAGCACCGATGGCGAATCATGGAACACCCGGCCGATGCCGTGGCCGCAGAAATCGCGCACCACCGAATAGCGATGCTTCTCCGCATAGGATTGGATCGCGTGGCCGATATCGCCGAGCCGCACGCCCGGCCGCACAATCTCGATCCCGCGCATCATGCATTCGTAGGTCACGTCGACCAGCTTCGCCGCCTGAACGCCGACCTTGCCGACCAGGAACATGCGGCTGGTGTCGCCGTGCCACCCATCGACGATGACGGTGATGTCGATATTGACGATGTCGCCGTCCAGCAGCTTCTTCGGCCCCGGAATGCCGTGGCAGACCACGTGATTGATCGAGGTGCAGATCGAGCGCGGGAAGCCGCGGTAATTGAGCGGAGCGGGGATCGCGCTGTGGCCGGTGATGAAGCTGTGGCACAGGCGGTCCAACTCGTCCGTCGTCACGCCCGGCACGACATGGGGCGTGATGAAATCCAGCGTCTCGGCCGCCAGCTTGCCGGCGGCGCGCATGCCCTTGAACCCCGCCGCGTCGTGGATCTTGATCTTGCGATCCTCGTAATCCCACTCGTCGGCGACGTCTTTTTTCTGCATCTGGGTGCCTGGAACTTCGCGCATCTTCCTCTCGTCTCCTTGACGGATAGATACGTTTGAACCTTCGCGTTAGCAAGCGATCTAGGTCTCGGGTCCGCTGCCGGGCTAATTCCACAATATTGTCAGGGGCTTGCGCAGATCGATGCCCTCCGGCGAAACGGTGCAATCATAGGCGAGAATCCGGACTTTGGCGCGGTCGACGCGGGCGAGAGCGGCGGCATAGGCCGGGTCGATGTCGGCGGCGACACGAAAAGCGGTGCAATCCGGCCGCTGGACGAGGAACAGTAGGCTCGCCTTCGCACCGCCGCCCGCCAGACGCGACAGCGCCTCCAGGTGCCGGGCACCCCGGCTGCTCTTGGCATCCGGCCATTCCGCGAGGCCGGCCGTGCGGCTCATGGTCACGCTCTTCACCTCCAGCCAGCAATCGGGGCCGTTGCCGCCCGACAAATGGAAGTCGAGGCGCGAGGCGTCGCCATCCGGCACTTCACGCCGCACGATAGACCACCCGGTCAGTTCCGGTATCGTACCGGCGGCCAAGGCCTCGGCGACGACTGTGTTGGCGCGGGCGGTGTTGATGCCGATGCACCCCGTGAGCGCCTCCTCCAGCTCCCAGGAATATTCCAGCTTGCGCGCCGTCCCCGCATGATGGCTGAGCCAACAGCGACGACCCGCCACAGCAAGGCTCAGCATCGATCCGGGATTGGCGCAGTGGACGGTGATTTCGCTGCCGTCTTCCATTCTCATGTCGGCCAGGAAGCGCTTATAGCGGCGCAGCAGCGTCGCCGGGATCAGGGCGTGCGGATATTTCATGGATCAGAGAGCGGCCGATTGGGCGACCGAGCCCGGCGCGTCGTATTTGTTGGATCCGTTCGTGCCCGGCAGTATCCCGCATTCGATCAGGAGCCACAGGCCGCCCACCAGCGGCAGGAAGTTCAGGAGAAACCATGCGCCATGCTTGTTCCGGTCGTGCAGCCGCCGGATGGAGCAAACGATGGTGATCCACGACATGATCGCGAGCACGGCTGCGAACAGCGCCGAAATGGCAAGGCCCGGGTCGTAGCCATGGGGCAGTACCGCCCATGCGATGATGAAGGGAATCCAACCCGCCAAATTGATTGCCCACCATTCGGCGCGGGTGGCCCGTCCCGAAAATGACAGAAATCTGCGCATCAATCCCCCGAGGGTGATAGCCTTGCGCATTGTTGCAACTTCGGTGCGTTCCCGGCAAGGTAGCGCCGAATTTCAAACCGATTGGATGCTTTGTCCATGCGCATTCTGACCGCACTGACGATGGCGGCGCTGTTGAGCGGATGTTCGCTTTTTTCCAGCACGACCTCCTGGACCAAGCCGGGCACGACGCCGGAGCAGGCCGAGGCCGATCTCGACGCCTGCAAGCAGATCGCCTGGGCGGAGGAGGATACCGACGCCAAGATCGATCAGGATACGTCGGCCACCATGAACGACAACGGCCAGGGCGCGGTCGATAACGAGCTGTCGCAGAACATGTCGAGCCAGCGTTCCGGCAAGCGCTTCGGCGCGATCGTCGATGATTGTATGCGCCAGATGGGCTATTCGCCGGCGAACTAGATGAACTCCAAGATCGTCACCGCTGCGGTTCTGGTCATCGGCAACGAGATTCTCTCGGGCCGCACCAGGGACGCCAACCTCAATTATCTCGCGACCGAGCTGAATTCGATCGGTGTGCGCCTGATGGAGGCGCGCGTGGTGGCGGACGTGCCGGAGGCGATCATCAAGGCGGTCAACGAATTGCGCGCCGCCTATGATTACGTTTTCACCACCGGCGGGATCGGGCCGACCCACGACGACATCACCGCCGAATGCGTCGCCAAGGCATTCGAGGTACCGCACATCAAGGATCCGCGCGCGGTCCGCCTGCTCACCAACCACTATGGCGAAGCGAACCTGACCGAGGCGCGGTTGCGCATGGCACAGGTGCCCGAGGGCGCGACCCTGATCGAGAATCCGGTCTCGACCGCGCCGGGCTTCCAGATCGGCAACGTGTTCGTCCTGGCGGGCGTGCCTGCCGTCTGCCGCGCCATGTTCGACGGGCTGAAAGGCAGGCTAAAAACCGGCGACAAGGTGCTGTCCGTCACAGTCTCCGGCTATGTCGGCGAGGGCGTGATCGCCAAGGGGCTGGGCCAGCTGCAGGAGCGCTATCCAGCGCTGGAGATCGGCTCGTACCCCTTCTTCCGGCAGGGCAGGTTCGGCGCCAGCTTTGTGCTGCGTGGAACGGACGCCGCGGCGCTCAAATCCGCGGCAGAAGAATTGCGCACGCTGATCCGATCGTTAGGCGCCGAGCCGATCGAGGGCGAGCCGCAGGAATAGCCCGCGACTGCGTGGCCGGGAACAGGGGGAGTTCCGCATGTTCAATGGTGTCGAGCTGCGCGAGTGGAACGAGTATGTGCGATTGGCCGTCGGGCTGCTGGCGTTGATCAATCCGCTGACCGTGCTGCCGATCTTCCTGGGCCTGGTGCAGGGGCGGCCTGAATCCGAGAAGCGGCACATATCGAGCGTCGCCTCCATCACCGTGCTGGTCACCCTGCTGATCTTCACCTATTTCGGCGGCGCGCTGCTCGACCTCTTCGCGATCACCATCGATTCCTTCCGGATCGCCGGCGGCATCCTCCTGCTGCTGACCGCGCTGGAGATGATGCGGGCGAAGGCCGGCGCGCAGACGCGCGGCGAGGATACCGAGGTCAACATCACCTCCATCGGCATTGTCCCGCTCGGCATCCCCTTGCTGGCGGGGCCAGGCGCGATCGTGACCACCATCGTCGATGCGACCGCCTTGCCGGGCGTCGCGCACAAGATCGCGGTGAGCGTGGTCATCGTGCTGGTCGCGATCGTGGTCTATGTCGCGTTGCGGCTGTCCGCGAAGGCGGGCACCTATATGAGCCCGACCGCCATGACTATCTTCAACCGCGTCATGGGCCTCATCATCGCCTCGATCGCGATCGAGTTCATGCTGGGCGGCCTGGCGGCCCGGTTCCCGATCCTGACGCAGGCGGCCGGCTGACGCGCCATTGTCGATAATGCCGCCCCCGTGTTAGGCATGCCCCCGACGCCTGCGTGGTGGAATTGGTAGACACAAGGGACTTAAAATCCCTCGGCCCGAAAGGGCCGTGCCGGTTCGAGTCCGGCCGCGGGCACCATGGCATGCCATCGCGCAAATCGACTGGCTTTCTTATCAAAGGGAACGTGAGTGACAATTGAACTGGGTGAAGGCGGCAGACTGCTTAAGCCCGGATTCCACGATGGTCATCTCTTGGGAGTCGAATTGATTGGCGACCATGAGGCCATTGTTAAATTGAGGAAACTATCGGGGGGGCGTTACAGCTTAAACCTCTCGGGAGTTGAGAGGCTCCTTTGCAATGGATTTGCGGAGGGCAACATCGTGAGTGAGGTATACCTAGTGTCAGGTGCCCTACCACCCGTTCCGAGTTTGTGTGTTCTCATGCCTCAACCCCATGCGTCGGCGAAAGCTCATCTGGTAGAGCAAGGAGAGCTTACTTTCGTTGCAATCGAAGCATCATATGGTTGCGACCTATATGCGCTTTGTCGGTCGGCCGAGATCACGCCTCACAGGACTTAAAATCCTTCGGCCCGAAAGCGCCGTGCCGGTTCGAGCCCGGCCGCGGGCACCATCCACCGGCAAGAAACTCTCTTAGAAAGCCGCTCGCGCGTTCCACGCCGAGACGGGCCAGTCGCCGGCCAAAGGCGCCCGATGGTGGAGCAGGGCCCGCATCCGATCGACGCGGTCGCACGGCAGACCGGCTTTGCCGACCCCGACCGCATGCGCCGCGCCTTCCTGCGGGCTTTCGGGCAACCGCCGCAGGTGATCCGGCGCGATGCGCGCATGGAGGCGCACGCCTGGGCGCGGAATATGCTACGAAGAGGGAACAGGATCGGAGAATCCAAATGGCCCTCGAACCACGCTCGCCGCGCCTTGCCGTCCTGATCGACGCCGACAACACCTCGGCCAAGATCGCGGATCGGCTGTTCGAAGAGATTGCGCAGCTTGGCGAAGCCAGCGTGCGGCGCATCTATGGCGACTTCACGCGGGCGCAGCTGCGCGGATGGACCGACATTCTCGCCAAGCACGCCATCATCGCGCACCAGCAGTTCGCCTACGTCACCGGCAAGAACGCGTCGGACATCGCACTGGTGATCGATGCGATGGACCTGATGCATAGTGGCCGGTTCGAGGGCTTCTGCCTGGTGTCATCCGACAGCGACTTCACACGCCTCGCCGCGCGCATCCGCGAGCAGGGGCTGGATGTGTTCGGGTTCGGCGAACGCAAGACCCCCGAGAGTTTCCGCCAGGCCTGCCGGCGCTTCATCTATACCGAGAACCTGCTGGTCGAGGCGCCGACGCAGGCGCAGGCTGGCGCTGCGCCGCAGGCGAAATCCCAGCAATCGCCCAGCGCAGCCGTTCCGATCCTGAAGAAGGCCATCTCCCAGATGGACGGCGAGGATGGCTGGGTCGGCCTCGGCTCGCTCGGCAACCGGCTCGCCAACCTCGCCCCAGACTTCGATCCGCGCACCTATGGCGTCGGCAAGCTCAGCGACCTCGTGCGCAAGAGCGGCGCGTTCGAGATCGACCAGTCGGAGGGGCGCCGCGTGCGCGTCCGCCTGAAGCCGGAGGCGACAGGCCCAACCAAGCCCCGCCGACAGCGGCGGCCGACAGCGCCCAGCGCAGGCTAACGGCGGAACAGCACGTCGTCCCGCAACAAGCGGTTGGCGCGCTGGTCGTCCAGCAATCCGATATCGCGCAGGAAATGCGCCGAGCAGTGCTGTAGCGGGATGATGGTGTTGCGGTCACTGGAGCGGAAAAACCTCGCCCGCATGCGGCCGAGCCAAGTCGTGCCAGGCGCCTCGCACAGCGGAAGTTTGCGGATTTCAATGGCTTGTCTCATGACCGACCTATCTGCTTCGGGAGGCCAAATCTGCCTTATGTCTCGGTGATGAATTTGCGCTCGACTTTGGGCCCATTCAAACCGATCCTCAGGGGAAGAGCATAAAGCCACCTTATGGATCAGCCATGTCGCGATTGCCGCCCTTGTCCGCTATCCGCGCCTTCGAAGCCGCCGCCCGTCATGGCAGCTTCACCAAGGCGGCGGAAGAGCTGGGCATGACCCAGGCCGCCGTCTCCTATCAGGTGAAGCTGCTGGAAGACCGGGTAGGGACGCCCCTGTTCCTGCGCCAGCCGCGCCGGGTCGTCCTGTCCGAAGCCGGCAAGCGCCTGGCGCCAGCGGTGGCCGAAGCGTTCCAGCGCTTGAACGCCGCCTTCGCCAGCTTGCGCGAGACCGACGAGCACGTGCTGTCGGTGAGCGCGGTCAACACCTTCTGCACCAACTGGCTGGTGCCGCGGCTCGGCACCTTCCAGATGGCGCATCCGAACATCGCCGTGCGGCTCGAGGCCTCTCATCGCGTGGTCGACTTCGCGCTGGAGGAATTCGACCTCGCGATCCGCAGCGGCAATGGCGATTGGCCGGGCCTGAAAGCGTATCAATTGTTTCCGGTCGATCTGACGGCGGTCGCGAGCCCCGAATTCCTGAAACGCGTCGGCCGGATCGAGCGCGCCGAGGATCTGCTGCCGTTGCCGCTGCTCGATTGCGACGACGAATGCTGGCGGCGCTGGTTCGCCCATGCCGGCGTGATGAACCCACCGCCGCTCAAAGGACCCGTGCTTCAGATGCAGACCCAGCAGATGATCGGCAGCGCGGCAATGGCAGGGCAGGGCATCGCATTGGTGACTCCGGCCTTGTTCGATACCGACCTTGCGGCGGGCCGCCTGATTCAGATCCTCCCCATCGTGGTTTCCCACCAGGACATGGAATACTGGCTGGTCTATCCGGAGGAGCGGCAGAACGCGGCCAAGATCAGGGCTTTCCGCGATTGGATCTTGGCCGAAGTGGCGAAGGACCGCACCGCCAAGGACCGCACCGAGCCGCGCCTCGCGATCATGTGATCGGCCTCACGGAAAGTTCGTCGGCGGGTTTTTCTGCCCTTGGTAGTTTCATCGGCGGCATTGCTGCGGTGGGGTTCCATGATTTCGGTGCGATACGGCGTCTTGACGGTTGCGCTGCTGCCATCGGCGGCTGCGCGCCAGCGACCTATAGCCAGCAGGGCTACAGCGTCCAGCCGGGCACCGTCGTCCATGACAGCGGCTACAACACGAACGCAGGTTATGGCGGCGGCTTCGGCACTGGCGAGTGCCGGTCGACGTAACGATTGAGTGATCGCGGTGCGCCGGCGTGCAGGGAACGAACCGAGACGCCGTTGTTTATGTGAGTGCATCGGAAGCAGGGAAATGGGTGCTGCGATGTTTGTGCGTCGATCCTTGATGATGGCGATTGCGGCCTTGGCGCTGGTCGGCTGTGCCAACGGCGGCTATGGCGGTTCCTATCCGAACGACGCCTACTACGATGGTCCGTACGGCGGGGTGGGCTACGACGCCGACTATGACGGCGATTCGGATCGCTACTTCCGCCCTTCGCATGGCATCACCTGCGATCGCTCGCGCGACCTTTGCTACGATCGTTACGGACCGAGCTATCAGGCGACCGCGCGCTATCTGGGCGAGAAGGAAGCCAACCGCGCCTACAAGCGCTACGGCGACCGGGTCTTCCTGTTTTCCCCGAAGCCCGGCGTCACTTGCGATCGGCGCACGCAGAGCTGCTCCAACGGAAATTGGTCGGATCGCGTCTACGGAGACAACACTCCGTTTTATGGAAACGACGCGCGGTCCCGGCCGCAGCCGCAGCAGGGAGTCGGCGACAGGCCCGGGGGCTTTGCCGCCCCGGGCGCTTGCCCGCCGCTTGGATGCAAGTAAAGCCTACAGGGACAGCTTCATGCCTTCGTGGCTGGCTTGGAAGCCGAGCTGTTCATAGAAGCGCCGCTCCGCAAGGCTGCATTGCGCCATAGCGCGTCTCACGCCGACGTGATGGCAGGCGGGCGTCTTGTTGGCAACGAAACGGGGCAAGGTTGTTTACGGAACGGGCATCGTCACTGACGGGGTAACACGGTGCTGCGATGTTCTTTCGTCGATCCTATGTGATAGTGACTTTGGCCCTAGCGCTCGCCGGTTGCGCCAGCAGCGGCTATGACGGTTACTACGATCCATATCCAGACCAAGTCTATTACGGTGGCGATCCCTACTACGATGGTCCCTACTATGGCGGCGGCTATGGCGCGTTCGGCTACAGTTCGGACTTTGACGATTTCGATGGCAATTCGGATCGCTATTTTCACCCCGCGCGCCATCTGACCTGCGACCGCGCGCGCGATCTCTGCTACGACCGGTACGGGCCGAGTTACCAAGCCACCGCGCACTATCTCGGCGAGCGCGCGGCGAATGGCGCCTTCAAGAAATACGGCAAAAAGGTCTTTCTGTTTTCGCCGCAACACGGCGTCACCTGCGATCGCCGCGCGCGCACCTGTTCCGATTCCAGCGGGGTCGATGAGGACTTGACCGGTAGATACTTTGGAGACCGCGCTGACACCGTGATGGGGCGTCCCGCAGCGCCGCGACCGGTGAATAACAGCGGCAAGACCGTCAACGCGCGGCCGGACACGCGCATGAGCCAGCCGAACCAGTCCGACGAAATGTGGCTGCTCAACCGGCCCGGGGTGGCCAGGCCACCGTCGAACAATGATGACAAGAACGTCAACCAGCCGACCTCGCCGCCGAGGCAGTCGGGACCCCAGCGTATCGTGGACAAGGATGACGACAGCTCGATACGTGGGCCGTCGAATCAGCAGTCCAATCACTCCAACAAGCCGGCCGCAATGCCGAACCTGTCGCGCCCCGCGGACAACAACAACAACGCGCCCGGCAATGGAAACAGTGGGACTGGGGCGTGCATGTTTAAGGCCTGCGGCACCAAATAGATCCTACAGTGAGAGCTTCATGCCTTCGTGGCTGGCTTTGAAGCCGAGCCGTTCATAGAAGCGGTGCGCGTCCTTGCGGCTCTTGTCGGTGTAGAGCTGTACCAGGCTGCAGCCGCGCCGGCGGCATTCCGCAATTCCCCATTCGAACATCGCCGCGCCGATCCCCCCGCCGCGCTTCGAGCGCGCGACCCGGACGGATTCGATCTGGCCGCGCCACGCACCACGCCGCGAGATGCCGGGGATGAAGGTGATCTGCATGCAGCCAATCACCGTGCCCGCCTGTTCCACCGCCACCAGCATCTGGTTCGGATCGCGCTCGATCGCCGCGAAGGCGTCGAGATAAAGCTGGTCGAGCGGCAGGCTGGCATCCTCCCGTGCCTGGCCAAGCTGGTCGTCGGCGATCAGGGCGATTATGGTCGGCAGGTCGGCGGCGGTTGCGGTTCGAAATTCCAGGGCGGTCATTGTTGATCCTTCTTCGATTGCCCGCCATGATAGCCCATGGGCTGGATCGCTCGGACTCCGGCCTGACTGAGTGCTCGTGCGATCGCCGAGCTTTGGATCATAATCAATTCAGAATAAAGCATAAAATCTGGCCTAGAGTGTCTTTGCAAACCTGGCCTTCAAGACTTGCTTTATAGTGTTTTGATCCGGTTTCTGAATAATCCCGCGTCACGTCGCCGCAGAATCAAGCTATGTTTTTGCATTCGCGCGATGCGCGCTGATGAGCGCGCGAACCGCCAGAACTGCCCGCTTTTGCGGAGGCAGGGGGGACGGATGGGACGGCTTACGATGCATGTGTTGGATACTGCGCTCGGGCGGCCTGGCGCGGGGATCGCGCTCGCGCTCTATCGGGTGAGCGCGTCCGGTGGGCGCGAGAAGCTGGGCGACTTCACGACCAATGGAGACGGACGCTGCGACCGCCCGCTGCTGGAAGGCGCTGCGTTCACTGCCGGCACCTACGAGCTGGTGTTCGCGGCCGGCGCCTATTTCGAGCGGGCCGGGCTGAAGCTTCCTGAACCCAAGTTCCTGGACGAGGTGACCATCCGTTTTGGCATCGCGTCGCCCGAGCAGCACTACCACGTGCCTTTGCTCCTCTCGCCCTATGCCTATTCCACCTACCGGGGAAGCTAGCGATGGCGGAGCAGACCCGGCCGGTGCGGTTTCTGTTGGGCGGCGAGCGGCGCGAGCTCAGCACCATCGATCCCAACACGACCGTGCTCAATTATCTGCGCTGCATGGAGCGCCGCGTCGGCACCAAGGAGGGCTGCGGCGAGGGCGATTGCGGCGCCTGCACGGTGGTGCTGGGCGAGCTGGACGGCGACCGGCTGCGCTATCGCGCGGCCAATTCCTGCATCCAGTTGGTCGGCGCGCTGGACGGCAAGCAATTGCTGACGGTGGAAGATTTGGCCGCGCCCGACGGATCGCTTCATCCCTGCCAGCAGGCGATGGTCGATTGCCACGGATCGCAATGCGGCTTCTGCACGCCCGGATTCGTGATGTCGCTGTTCGCGCTTTATCAGGAGCCGGGCGAGCCGGACCGCAACCGGATCGACGACGCGCTCGCCGGTAACCTCTGCCGCTGCACCGGCTATGGGCCGATCGCCGCCGCCGCCCAGATGATGAAATCGGGGGCGATGAAGGCGAGCGACCGGCCGGACCGTTTTGCACGCCGGGCAGGGGAGACCATCGCGGCGCTCAAGGCGCTGGATGACGGCGCGATGGCCGGCCTCGAGGCCGACGGGCGGCGCTATTTCGCGCCGCGCTCGGCCGATGCGCTGGCAGGTTTGCTGCTGGACTATCCCGACGCGACGATCCTGGCCGGCGGGACCGACGTAGGCCTGTGGGTCACCAAGCAACTTCGACGCCTGAGTCCTATCATTTATGTCGGCGAGGTCGCGGAGCTGAAGCGGATCACGCTCGATGAGCGCTGGATCGAGATCGGCGCGGCGGTGACCTATACCGAGGCGCTGGCGATCATCGAGGCGCACTATCCCGACATCGCCGAGATGATGCGCCGCCTTGGCTCCGAGCAGATCCGGAATGCCGGCACCATCGGCGGCAACATCGCCAACGGCTCGCCGATCGGGGATTCGCCGCCGCCCTTGATCGCCCTCGGCAGCCACGTGATCCTGCGGCGCGGCGACCACCGTCGCGAATTGGCGCTCGAGGATTTCTTCGTGGATTATGGCAAGCAGGACCGCCAGCCGGGCGAATTCGTGGCCGGCGTGCGCATTCCGGTCGCCGATCCCAAGCGCATCCTGCGCTGCTACAAGATTTCCAAACGCTTCGACCAGGACATCACCGCCTCGCTCGGCGCGTTCGCCCTGACCCTCGCAGGCGGCGAGGTCGAGGATATCCGCATCTGCTTCGGCGGCATGGCACCGATACCCAAACGGGCGCGTCAGGCCGAAGAGGCGCTCAAAGGCAAGACCTGGAACCGGGAAAATGTCGAGGGTGCCTGCTGGATCCTGTCGGAGGATTACACGCCGATCAGCGACATGCGGGCGAGCGCGCAATACCGGCTGCGGGTGGCGCAGAACCTGCTGCGCAAATTCTTCATCGAGACGACCGAGCCCACGGCGCGAACACGGATCATCGCGGAGCGGAGGGCGGCGCATGCACGGGCATAGCCATGGCGCTGCCAAGCTCGCGACCGCCATCCGCGGCGGCGTGCGCAAGGTCGTCCCCCATGACAGCGCCGCCAAGCACGTGGCGGGCAGCGCGGTCTATGTCGACGACATTCCGGAGCCGGCCGGCATCCTTCACGCCGCGCCCGGCCTCTCCGCACGCGCTCATGCGCGCATCAGGAGCATGGACCTTGCCAAGGTGCGCGCGGCGCCGGGCGTCGTCCTGGTGCTGACTGCGTCCGACATTCCCGGCACGAACGATGTCTCGCCGATCGGCGCGGGCGACGATCCGGTGTTCGCGACCGATATTGTCGAGTTCCATGGCCAGGTGCTGTTCGCGGTGATCGCCGACAGCCACGAAGCAGCCCGGCGCGCAGCCAAGCTCGTCAAGGTCGAGTACGAGGACCTGGCGCCGATCCTCACCGTCGAGGATGCCCTCCGGGAACAATCCTTCGTTCTGCCCGATCACGTCATGAGGCGCGGCGACGCCGAGCGCGCCATCGCAAGCGCGCCATATTATCTGCAGGGCGAGTTCCAGCATGGCGGGCAGGAGCATTTCTATCTGGAAGGCCAGGTGTCGCTGGCGGTCCCGGCGGAGGATGGCGACGTCATCGTCCATTGCTCGACCCAGCATCCGACCGAAGTGCAGCACAATGTCGCCCACGTCCTCGGCCGGCCCAACAACGCCGTGACGGTGGAGTGCCGGCGCATGGGCGGCGGCTTCGGCGGTAAAGAAACCCAAGGCTCGCAATGGGCCGCCATCGCGGCGCTGGCGGCCGTGAAACTGAAGCGCCCGGTGAAGTGCCGGCTGGACCGCGATGACGACATGATCGCGACCGGCAAACGCCACGACTTCCGCATCGGCTACGAGGTCGGATTCGATCAGGACGGCCGCATCCTTGGCATCAACTTCGATCACGCGGCGCGCTGCGGCTATTCGGCGGACCTCTCCGGTGCCATCTGCGACCGCGCGATGTTCCATGCCGATAACGGCTATTTCTTCGATTCCGTCAGCATCCGCTCGCAGCGCTGCAAGACCCACACGGTCTCCAACACCGCCTTCCGCGGCTTCGGCGGGCCGCAGGGCATGATGGGGATCGAGGAGGTGATGGACGCCATCGCCCGCGATCGCGGGCTCGATCCGCTCGATGTGCGGCGGGTCAATCTCTACGGCGATGCGCCACGAAACGTCACGCCCTACCACATGGTGGTCGAGGACAACATCCTGCCCGAATTGATCACGCGGCTTGAGCAAAGCAGCGGCTACCGGGCGCGCCGTCAGGAGATTACGCAATTCAATCGGCAGAATGCGTATCTCAAGAAGGGCATCGCCCTGACGCCGGTCAAGTTCGGCATCTCCTTCACCACCACGCATCTCAACCAGGCCGGCGCGCTGGTCCATGTCTATACCGACGGCAGCGTGCATCTGAACCATGGCGGTACCGAGATGGGGCAGGGCCTCAACACCAAGGTCGCGCAGGTGGTGGCCGAGGAGTTCCAGATCGACCTCGACCAGGTAAAGATCACGCCGACCAATACGGGCAAGGTGCCGAACACATCTGCCACCGCCGCCTCGTCGGGATCGGATATGAACGGCATGGCGGCGCAGGCGGCGGCGCGCACGATCAAGCAGCGGTTGACCGACTTCGCCGCGGAGAAATACAAGGTCGCCGCCGACGACATCGAGTTCCTGCCCAACCGCGTGCGCATCGGGAATCAAGAGCTGCCGTTCAAGGACCTGGTGAAGCAGGCCTATATGGGCCGCGTTTCGCTCAGCGCCACGGGGTATTACCGCACGCCCAAGATCCACTACGACCGCGAGAGCGCGAGCGGGCGGCCGTTCCTCTACTTCGCCTATGGCGCGGCGGTCAGCGAAGTGATGATCGACACGCTGACCGGCGAGCACACGCTGACCCGCGTCGATATCCTGCATGACGCCGGACGGTCGCTGAATCCGGCAATCGATCTCGGCCAGGTCGAAGGCGGCTTCATCCAGGGCATGGGCTGGCTGACCAGCGAAGAGCTGTTTTTCGATGAGGAGGGGCGGCTGCGCACCCATGCGCCCAGCACCTACAAGATCCCGACCTGCTCCGACCGGCCGGCGGACTTCCGCATGGAGCTGCTGGAGAATGCGCCGAACCGCGAGGAGACCATCCACCGCTCCAAAGCGGTGGGCGAGCCGCCGCTGATGCTGGCGATCTCCGTGTTCCGCGCCATCTCCGATGCCATCGCCAGCATCGCGGAGTACAGGGTGCTGCCGCGGCTCGACGCACCGGCGACGCCGGAGCGCGTGCTGTTCGCGATCGAGGAATTGCACGCGCGCATGGAGCCGCCCGCATGAACTGGCTGACAGTCGCGCTGGATTGCGTCGCCGCTGGGCAACCGGCAGTGCTGGTCACGGTCGCGGAGGCCAGGGGCTCAACGCCGCGCGAATCCGGCGCCAAGATGCTGGTGCGGGAGCATGACATCATCGGGTCGGTCGGTGGCGGGCAGCTGGAATTGCTGGCTATCGATGCTGCGCGAAAGCTGATCGCGGACAAGGCGGCGCGGCCGGACCTGATGCGCTATTCGCTTGGTCCGGATCTCGGTCAATGCTGTGGCGGCGCGGTGCGCCTGCTGCTGGAGCCGCTGTCCCAGACCGATCGCCGCTGGCTGACCAAGTGGCGAAAATTTCTCTCCAGCCCCGCGACCGGCCTCCTGATAACGGCGAGCGACGGCGGCAAGAGCTGGGCAGAAGGGGCCGCCGAAGACGGCGCGCGAATCGTTGAAGCCGCAAACCAAGGCTGGCAAGTGATCGAGACCGTCCGCAGGACGGCGCGTCCGCTCTGGCTGTTTGGCGCCGGGCATGTCGGGCGGGCGCTTGCCAAGGTGCTGGACGAGTTGCCCTTCGATGTGACCTGGCTCGACAGCCGGTTCGATGGGTTCCCCGCGGAGGTCCCGGCGGGCGTGCGGCACGTCGTTGAGCCGCGCCTGGCGGAGACCGTGGATGACGCGCCGCCCGCGACCTTGTTCCTGGTGCTGACCCATAGCCATCAGCTAGACCTCGAGATTTGCGATCGGGTGCTGCGGCGCGGTGATTTCGCGTTTCTGGGCCTCATCGGCAGCGCCACCAAGAAGGCACGGTTTCTCGGCGCACTCAAAGGACGCGGCCATGCTGCTGCCATGCTGGAGCGTCTGGTATGCCCGATCGGCCTTGCTCAAATTCCGGGCAAGCAGCCTATGGCGATAGCAGTTTCGACGGCGGCACAGTTGCTGGCCCTGCCGGCCGCACAGGAAGCCGGTGCGGAAAGCGAACAATCCACAGGGAACCGGCGCGGCGCCGGGTGACACTGATCGCGGCGACCGCTAAAACTGCAGCATAAGCAGAGGGGGACAATGATCGGGCAGGCGGGAGGAGATACGGCGATCGGAGCGCGAGTGCCGCTCTTGTCGCTCAGCGGCATCGTGAAGCAGTTTCCGGGCTGCCTCGCCAACGACCGCGTCGACCTGACCGTCCTGCCAGGCGAGATCCATGCCTTGCTGGGCGAGAACGGCGCCGGCAAGAGCACCCTGGTCAAGATCATCTATGGCGTGCTGAAGCCCGACCAGGGCGAGATCCACTGGCAGGGCCAGCCCGTCATCGTGCAGAACCCCAACCACGCACGGCGTCTCGGCATCGGCATGGTGTTCCAGCATTTCTCATTGTTCGAGGCGCTGACGGTCGTCGAGAATATCGCGCTCGGCCTCGCCGATGCCGCCGACCGCAAGGGACTGCACGGGCGGATCGCGGAAATCTCCAAGGCATATGGGCTGCACCTCGACCCGGACAAAGCCGTGCACGACCTCTCGGTCGGCGAGCGGCAGCGGATCGAGATCGTGCGCTGCCTGCTGCAGAAGCCGAAGCTGCTGATCATGGACGAGCCGACCTCGGTGCTGACGCCGCAGGAGGTGGAGCGCCTGTTCGAGACGCTGCGGCGGCTGGCCCACGAGGGCTGCGCCATCCTCTATATCAGCCACAAGCTGGAAGAGATCCGCGCCTTGTGCGAGCGCGCGACCATCATGCGCCTGGGCAAGGTCGTCGCTCATTGCGATCCGCGCAAGGAGACCGCCAAGCACCTGGCCGAGTTGATGATCGGCACGGAGTTGAAAGCCGCCAGCCATCACGCGCGCAGCGAAGCCAACGGCGGGCCGCGCCTCGCCGTGAAGGACCTCAGCCTCAAGTCGGAACAGCAATTCGGCACCGATCTCAAAGCCATCAGCTTCGCGGTCAAGGGCGGCGAGATCCTCGGCATCGGGGGTATCGCCGGCAATGGCCAGGCCGAGCTGATGGCCGCCTTGTCGGGCGAGATGCTGGCGGCACGCCCGGATACAATCGCCATCGACGACATCGCGGTCGGCAGAATGGGGCCGCGCGAGCGGCGCGGCCTCGGCAGCTGTTTCGTGCCAGAGGAGCGCAACGGCCACGGCGCGGTGCGCGACATGTCGCTCAGCGAGAACGCCTTCCTCTCCGGCAACGTGCGGCAGGTCTTGTCGCGCAACGGCCTGATCAATGCCGGCAAGACGGCGGGCTTCGCCGGCGACGTGATCAAGAGCTTCGATGTCCGCACAACCGGGCCGGCGGCCGAAGCCCGCTCGCTCTCGGGCGGCAACCTGCAGAAATTCATCGTCGGCCGGGAAGTGAAGCAGAGCCCGAAGGTGCTGGTGGTCTCGCAACCGACCTGGGGCGTCGATGCGGGCGCGGCGACGGCGATCCACCAGGCGCTGATCGATCTTGCGGACAAGGGCGCCGCGGTGATCGTGATCTCGCAGGATCTGGACGAGATCTTCTCGCTCGCCGACCGGATCGCGGTGATCGCTGAAGGCAAGCTGTCGCAGGCGATTCCGATCGCTGAGGCTTCGATCGAGCAGATCGGATTGCTGATGGGCGGCACGCAGGGTACGCCGGCAGGGCCGGTAGGCGCCAATTCGGGGGCACGGCATGCTGCTCCGGCTTGAGCCGCGCGGTCAGCGTTCGCGCCTGTGGACCTATGCCTCGCCGGTGCTGGCGCTGGCGCTGACCGTTGTCACCTCGGCGATCATATTCGCGGTGCTGGGCAAGGACCCGCTCCAATCCCTTCATGTGTTCCTGGTGTCGCCGCTCATCAGTGCCACTGGCCTGCCGGAACTGTTCGTGAAGGCTGCCCCGCTGATCCTGATCGGCGTCGGCCTGTCGCTCGGCTTCCGCGCCAATGTCTGGAACATCGGCGCGGAGGGCCAATATACGCTGGGCGCCATCTTCGCCGGCGGGTTAGCGCTGCGCTTTCCCGAGGCGCCGGGTCTGGTCCTGATCCCCGCGATGATGGTGCTGGGCGTGCTCGGTGGCATGAGCTGGGCCGCCATTCCCGCTTATCTGCGCGTGCGCTGGAACGCGAACGAGATCCTGACCAGCCTGATGCTGACCTATGTCGCGCAATTGCTCCTGATCTATCTGGTCACCGGCCCGTGGCGCGATCCCGAGGGCTACGGGTTTCCGCAAACCGCGCTGTTTTCATCCAATGCAACGCCGCCGATCCTGGTCGAGGCCACGCGCGTGCATCTTGGCGTGCTGGTCGCATTCCTGGTGGCGATCGTCGGCTGGATCGTTCTGACGCGCTCCGTCATCGGATTCCAGTTGCGCGTGCTGGGGCAGGCACCGCGCGCCGCGCGCTTTGCCGGCTTCAGCCAGGACAAATTGATCTGGCTGTCGTTGATGGCGGGCGGTGGCCTCGCCGGCCTTGCCGGCATGTTCGAAGTGGCGGGGCCGATTGGGCAACTGACGCCCGCAATCTCGCCGGGCTACGGCTTTACCGCGATCATCGTTGCGTTCCTTGGCCGGCTGCATCCGATCGGCGTGATCTTTGGCGGGCTCATCCTCGCGCTGTCCTATCTCGGCGGTGAGGCGGCGCAGATCGACCTCGGCATGCCGAACGCGGTCACCGGCATTTTCCAGGGCGTGCTGCTGTTCTTCCTGCTGGCCTGCGACGTGCTCATCCTCTACCGGCTGCGTGGGCCGAAGCCCAGCCTGGCGGGAGGGGCGTGATGGATCAAGCCATCATCGTCAGCTTCGTGCTCAGCGTGATGACGGCTTCGACGCCGCTGCTGCTGGCGGCGACCGGCGAGCTGGTGACGGAGAAGTCCGGCGTCCTCAATCTCGGCGTCGAAGGCATGATGCTGGTCGGCGCCATCGTCGGCTTCGCGACCACGGTTCATACCGGTAGCGCGTGGCTCGGCGTCCTTGCCGCGCTGTTTGCCGGCATGGCGATGGCCCTGATCTTCGCCATCTTGACGCTCACCTTTCTGGCCAACCAGGTGGCGACCGGACTTGCGCTGACGATCTTCGGCACCGGGCTCAGCGCCTTGGTCGGTTCCTCCTATGTCGGCACCGCGGTGGAGGCGCTTCCGAAGGTCCTGTTCGGCCAGGATGCGCTGGTCTATCTGTCGCTGCTCGCGGTGTTTGCTGTTGCCTGGTTCCTGCGGCGCAGCCATCGCGGGCTGGTGCTGCGCGCGGTCGGGGATTCGCACGACGCCGCGCACGCGATCGGTTATCCGGTGATCCTAATCCGTTATGCCGCGACCCTGTTCGGCGGGGCGATGTGCGGCCTCGCCGGTGCCTACATGTCGCTGGCTTACTCGACAAGCTGGGCGGAGAACATGACGGCGGGGCGCGGCTGGATCGCGCTGGCGCTGGTGGTGTTCGCGACCTGGCGGCCGGTCTGGCTGCTGGTCGGCGCCTACCTGTTCGGCGGTATCATGTATGGCTCGCTCGCCATCCAGGCGGCGGGCGCGATCAACCTCTTCGGCTATCCGCTGGTCGTGCCATCGCAACTGGTCTCGGCGCTGCCCTATCTGGCGACGATCGCCGTGCTGGTGGTGATTTCGCGCGACCGGGTCAAGATCCGGCTCAACGCGCCGGCCTGCCTGGGGCGGCCGTTCCATGCGGCGGGGTAGGCGATAACGGAGATTTTCTTGGCGCACCTCACGAAACTTTGCGAAAACTAAGGCAACAAACACGGGGAACAAGGAGGCAAACCCATGAAACGCAGGACTTTCAACAAGATGCTCGGCGCCGGCCTGCTGGCTGGCGCAGCGCCGGCCATTATCGGGCGGGCGGCCGCGGCCGATCCGCTGGGGATCGGCTACATCTATGTCGGACCGGTCGAGGATTTCGGCTGGACCCACGCGCACGATGTCGCTCGCAAGGCGGTGGAAGCGGAACTGGGCGACCAGGTGAAGACGACCTTCGTCGAAAGCGTGAAAGAAGGTCCGGATGCCGAGCGCGTGATCGCCGAGCTGGCAAGCAAGGGCAACAAGCTCATCTTCACCACCTCGTTCGGTTACATGAACCCGACGCTGAAGGTGGCCAAGCGCTTCCCGGATGTGAAGTTCGAGCACGCGACCGGCTACAAGCGCGACGTCAATGTCAGCACCTACAACATCCGCTTCTACGAAGGGCGCTATGTGCAGGGCGTGATCGCCGGGCACCTCTCCAAGTCGGGCATCGTCGGCTATATCGGCTCGGTCCCGATCCCGGAAGTCGTGATGGGCATGAACGCCTTCATCCTTGGCATGCGCTCGGTCAACCCGAAGGCGCGCATGAAGATCGTGTGGGTGAATGCTTGGTATGATCCGGGCAAGGAAGGCGATTCCGCCAAGGCGCTGATCGACCAGGGCGCCGACGTGATCGCCCAGCACACCGATTCCGGCGCTCCGCTGCAGGTGTGCCAGCAGCGCAACGTCGTCGGGTTTGGCCAGGCCAGCGACATGATCACCCTGGCGCCCAAGGCGCAGTTGACGGCCTCGGTCGATCACTGGGCGCCGTACTACATCAAGCGCGCCCAGGACGTGATCGCCGGCACCTGGAAGAGCGAGGATGTCTGGGGCGGCTTCGCCTCGGGCATGCTGATCATGGCGCCGTACGCCAACATGCCGGACGACGTGGCGAAGGCGGGCAAGGCGGCCGAAGCCGATATCGGCAGCGGCAAGATCGTGATCTTCCAGGGCCCGATCAAGGACCAGAGCGGTGCCGACAAGGTGCCGGCTGGAACCGCGCTCGATGACGGCGCGATTGCCGGGATGAACTGGCTGGCCGACGGGATCGACGGGCAGATTCCCAGTTAAGCTCGGCATCTGGCGAAGTAGAGTGGAACCGCCCCGGTTCGTTGCCGGGGCGGTTCGTATTCAGAGGTTCGATTGCATGTCCGATCTTGACGCGACGATCGCACGGCTGCCGAAGGCAGAGCTGCATATCCATATCGAGGGCAGCCTGGAACCGGAGCTGATGTTCGCGTTCGCGCTGCGCAACAAGGTGCGGCTGGCTTATGACAGCGTGGAGGCGACCCGCGCGGCCTATGCGTTCACCAACCTGCAGGATTTCCTCGACCTCTATTACCAGGGCATGTCGGTGCTGGTGACCGAGGTCGATTTCTACGATCTGGCGATGGAATATTTTCGCAAGGCCGCCGGCCAGAATGTCCGCTATGTCGAGTTCTTCTTCGATCCGCAGGGCCACACCGCGCGCGGCGTCGCGTTCGACACCGTCATCGCGGGATTGGCGCGCGCGCAGGCCGATGCGGAGGCGCAACTGGGCCTGCGCTCGCGCATGATCATGTGCTTCCTGCGGCATCTGGACGAGGCGGGCGCCGAGCGCACGCTGGACCAGGCGCTCAAGCACAAGGACAAGATCATCGGCGTTGGCCTCGATTCATCCGAGGTTGGCCATCCACCCTCCAAGTTCAAGGACGTGTTCCGCCGCGCGCGCGACGAGGGCTTCCTGCTGGTTGCCCATGCGGGCGAGGAAGGGCCGCCGCAATATGTGTGGGAGGCGATCGACGTGCTGGGTATTGACCGCATCGATCATGGCAACCGCGCGCTGGAGGATGCGGCGCTGGTCAAGCGCCTGGCAAAGGATGGGTTGGCGCTGACCGTGTGCCCGCTCTCCAACCTGCGGCTTTGCGGCGTCACGGACATGAAGGACCATCCGTTGCGCCGCATGATGGATGCGGGCCTCAAGGTCACGATCAATTCCGACGACCCTGCCTATTTCGGCGGCTACATGAACGAGAATTTTTCGAGCGTTGGGGCAGCGCTTGGCTTATCGGCGGCCGAGCTCACAGGAATCGCGCGCAACGGGTTTGCCGCCTCGTTCATGCCGGACGTGGACAAGCAGCGCTCACTGGACGCCTTCGATCGAACTGCTGATCGCTAGAGCGAACTGCCTGCGGAATCCCCGATCGCGCTTCAAATGCCATTCGCGGCTCATGGCCTCGCGCCGCGTCGCATATGGCTCGACATAGAGCAGCGTCCATATCCGGCCGCGCGTGGAGCGTGCGCCGGTTCCGTTGTTGTGTTGCGCCAGCCGGCGATCGACATCGCAGGTCCAACCCACATAGGTCCGGTATCCGCCTTTGCCGAAGCTCCCCAGAACATAGACGAAGCAGACCTCCGGTGCCGATTCCGCAGGCAATGGAGTCGCGGAGTCCGGCATGGGCTAACCGCCAACCTGTCGCGTGAGCACGTCCACCGCCTTGTCGATCTGCGGGTCCTTGCCGGCGGCGTATTCGAGCGGGAAGGGGATCTCGATGGTCGGTGCGACGCCGGTACGTTCCAGCCGCTCGCCATCGACCGCGACGTCGGCGACGGCGAGCAGCAGCAGGCTGTCATCCCGGAGCAGGAAGGCACGGCCGGCGAGCAAGGCGCCGGCCGTGCGGGTGCCGATGACTTCGCCGACCCGGTATTTCTTGAAGCCGTAGGCCAGCACTTCCTTGCCGCTGCGGCTGCCGCCATTGATCAGCAGCGCCACCGGCTTGCGCCATTTCACGTTGACGAGGTCATGCTCGCCATCGCGCCCGGTCAGCGTCATGGTGGGGCCGAGCTTGTCGAAGATATTGAGATAATAAGGCTGCGCGCCACCCCAGCCGTCGCGCAAATCCCAGATCAGCGCGTCGATGCCCGCGAGCTTGCCGGTCGAAAGAAGCTGCTCGAGCATGTCCTGATAGCGGTCGCCGGCATAGGACCAGACCCGGACATAGCCGATCTTCTTGCCGTTGCGCTCGATAATGCGCGCGCCATCCGACATGGCATCGAGGAAGGCCTTGGCGGGCTCTATCCACGCGGGCTTCGCCGCAATCGGTAGGACAGGTCCGCCAGCCGTGCGGCGGACATGCATCGTCACGGTCTGGCCGACCTTGTCGCTGAAGGAGCCGACCGGCTCGAACGGCTTGCCGTCGACGTCGATGATCTCATCGCCGACCAGGATGCCGGCATCCTCGGCGGGCAGGCCGGCGATGGTGCCGGACACGAACAGCTTACCGTCGATCCGCCGGGTGAACAGGCCGATGCCGGGATAGCGCACGCCGTTCGGGAACAGGCTGCGCAGATCCCGCCGCAGCGATCCGGAAAAGATGTCGAGGAGCTGGTAATAGGCCGGATCGTCCAGACGATAGCGCCCGGTGTGGGAGGCGCCGAGCTCCGCCAGCATGTCGGCGATGATCTTGGCTTGCACATCTTCGTCCGGCGCGGCCTCGGCAAGGGGGCGGTATTTGTCACGCAAGGCGGGCCAATCCTGCCCGCGGAATTCCGGATCGTAGAAATGCTGATCGACGGTGCGCCAGACCTCGTCGAACACGGCGATGTCGGGCTTCTGGCCCGGCTCAACCTCCCCGGCCGCGGGGGCGGCGAGGCCGATGCAAAGAAGCGCGATCAGAAAAATACTGCGCCGGATCATGGATTGCTCCGCCAGGCAACGAGAGTTTATTTTCGTATGTAGGGTCGCGCGCCCGCGAATGATACCCAATTCAAATTTATGTCATGAGCTTCGTCAGGCGGTATGAGGATCGGTCGAGCCGATGCTGGACAAGACCCTCACCAGATCGACCTGACGCTCCACGCCGACCTTTCTCAGGATCGAGCTGAGCTGGGTGCGCAGGGTCGTGATCTCGACCTTGCTGTCGCGGGCGATCTCGCTCAGCTTGCGGCCCTTCATCAAGGAAGCGGCCAGCCTGCTTTCGGCCGGCGACAGGCCGAAGAACGCCGCCACCGAGCGCTGCGACGGCGCTTGCCAATCGGGATTGACGATCAGCACCATGTTGATCCTGGATTCGTGCGAGCCTTCCTCGCCATTGAGCGGAGCGATGGTCACGGCATAGGGCCGCCCGCCGCCGCGCCGGCCGACCAGGAAATGCCGATCGCCCGATGCCGCGCTGGAGAAGCTGGCCGCGAGCTTTGTGGCTTCGAAATTGCGCAGGGCCGTCAGCCGCCCGTCGCGAACCTGCAAGCCGTCCTTCAAATCCAGGATCTCCGCCGCCAGCGCGTTCATTTCCAGCACCTGGCCTTCGCCATCCACCAGCACCACGCCGACCGACAAATATTGCAGCGCCTGGTTGGCGGCGGCGAGCGCCCGGCCCATGCGGCGGAACTCGACGTGAAGGCGCGCCGCGCCGGCAAGCTGCTGCTGGAGCGACCGCACCCGGTTGTTGAATTGCGCGACGGCCCGCTCCGAAGAAGCCGCGCGCTGGATGCCGAGCAGCACGCTGGCATTGTCGTCCTCGTAGACCTTCGCTGCCAGGATGTCCGCGATCCCGGTCTTGACGATGAAATCGTTGTACCACTCATTGCCGCCGATCTCGGTGCCGGCGAGCGAGCGCGACATCGGCAGCCAGCGGCCCGGCGCGGCGGCAAACAGAACCGGCGCATAGAGATCCTTGGCCGCGTAGAAGTCGACATATCTGGATTCGAGCTCGGCGCAGGGTCCCGTGAGCGCGATCCATTCCACCGCGCCGGTCCGCTTGTTGTAAATCACGTGACCCGTGCCGACCCCGCCGACAGCCTGCGCGAGGCGTTGCAGGGCCGTCGACCACTGTTCGGGCATTTGGGCGGCATCGTAGAGTTGTGCGACTGCGCGCGTGTGCTGGGTAGTGGACATGAACGCGATCCTAGCGTGTCCCGACCCTTCCGTCGAACCGCTATGAACCTTCAGTTGTATCGAAGTTAGAGAGCACAACCTTGGGGAGCGCTCCCATGCTCCGCTAAGCGACCCTGGCATTCGGCCTTTTCGCTAATCCGGATCGGGACTCTTGCGGCCTCATCCAAGACAGGAACGCCTCGATGGCCGTCTGGCGCGGGTGTCCGGGGATGTGCACCAGATAGAAGCCCAGGCCCGGGATCGCGAGGTCCAGCGCCTTGACGAGCAGCCCGGATTCCAGCTCCCGCGCGACCACAATGTCACTGAGGATGGAGATGCCTTGGCCGGCGATCACCGCCGCGATTGCGTGGAGCTCTTCCCGGAAGTTCATCGTGCCTGTTTCCCCGATCTCGGGAAAATCGGGATCCGACTGACGCGCCATCAGCGACCAGCGGCGCCAGGTTGGTGCCTCAGGATTCCACGACGGCCAAAGGCAGTGCACCAGGCGAAAGCGCAGGAGATCGCACGGGCGACAGATCGGCGCGCCGTCCGACAACAATTCGGGACTGCAAATCGGATAAAAACGGTCCCGAAACAACTCATGCACGACAAGATCTGCGGGCGGCCCAAGCGCATAACGGATGGAGACATCGGCCTCGCCGGTCCAAAGATCGAGCACATCGTCAGTCCCGATAACTTCGAGGGCGCAGCCCGGATAGACCCGACTCCAGTCCTGCAGGCGCGGCACCAACCAGCGACATGCAAAGGCGTTTGTCGCAGACACCTTCAAGGGACGATGCTCAGCTTCCGCCCTAAGGGCCAGGAATGCAGTTGAGAAGGAATCAAGTCCGTCACGGACAACAGAGAACAAGCTGCTTCCGGCATCCGTCAGGGCAATCGGCCGCGGCCAGCGACGAAACAGCGGCTGGCCGCAATATTCTTCCAACAGCTTGATCTGGTGACTGATCGCCGTAGGCGTTACGCCTAGCTCGTCCGCCGCGTTCTTGAAGCTCATGTGCCTCGCGACGGCGTCGAACGCGCGCAATTCGCTGAGCGGCGGCAGACTACGCATGAAGTATAGTATAGCTGAAATGCATTCAGCCTGAGGTGAATTCTTTGATTTTGCCTTCGTGCTGAAGCCTTCTAGACAATACCGATCGTACTGCCACGCAATCCAACCAGACGGCGGCCGGCAAATCGGATCGAACTGTTTCCGCGCCGCGGCTGAAGTGCACCGACTGCCTACGGGTGCGTCTTGTGAGCGTCATTCTTGAAGGGGTGAATGCCATGACTTCGGTAACTTCGGTTTCTCAGGCTCTCTCGGAACTTGCTGGCACTTTTGGCGGGCAACTGCTCCAGCCCGCCGATCCGGGTTACGATGAGGCGCGGCGGGTCCATAACGGGCTGGTCGACAAGCGCCCCGCCCTCATCGCGCGCTGCCAGGGAGTTGCCGATATCGTCGACGCGGTTGGCCTGGCTCGAAAGCTCGGCCTCGAAGTCGCAGTGCGCGGCGGCGGCCACAATGTGGCGGGCCGCGCGACGATCGACGATGGATTGATGATCGACCTCGCGCCGATGAAAGGCATCTTGGTCGACCCAAAGATGCGCACGGCGAGGGCTCAAGGCGGTGTCACCTGGCGCGAATTCAATCGGGAAACGCAGCTTCACGGCCTTGCCACGACCGGTGGAGTCGTGTCGACCACCGGCATTGCCGGCCTCACGCTCGGCGGCGGATTGGGCTGGCTCATGGCCAAGCACGGTCTTGCGCTCGACAACCTGCTGTCGGCCGAGATCGTGACTGCCGATGGAAAGATCGTCACGGCCAGCGCGGACCAGAACCCCGATCTGTTCTGGGCGGTGCGGGGCGGCGGCGGCAATTTCGGCGTTGCGGCTTCGCTCGAATACCGACTGCATCCGGTGGGGCCGGTCATTATGGGAGGGCTCATCGCCTATCCGTTCGAGCAGGCGAAGGCGGTGCTGCGGTTCTTCCGCGAGATCACGCAATCCCTGCCCGACGAGATGATGGCGGTCGCGGGGCTGATCCATGCCGCCGACGGATCGGGCACAAAGCTCGCCGCCATCGTGGTGGGCCATTTCGGACCACGCGAGGCAGCCGAGGCCGCCGTCAAGCCGATCCAGCAGTTCGGAACGCCGGCTGTCAGCGCAATCGGACCGATCCCGTACTGCCAGCTCAACTCGATGCTCGACGGCGCCTATCCGAAGGGCGCGCTGAATTATTGGAAATCGAGCTTCCTGGACGGGTTGAGCGATGAAGCCCTCGAACGGCTGGTCGAGAGCTTTGTGAAATGCCCGACGCCGATGGGCCAGCTCCTGCTCGAGCATTTCCATGGCGCCGTGAGCCGGGTTCCGATCGGCGATACCGCCTTCCCGCATCGGGTGGAAGGCTACAACCTCGTCATCCTGTCCGAATGGATGGATCCCGCGATCTCTGGCCGGTGCACTGAATGGGCGCGGGAGACCTATGCCGCCATGGGCCGCTTCCTCGGTTCAGGGCGCTACGTCAACTATCTCGGCGATGACGAGCCGGGCGACCCGTCCGCCGTGGCGTACGGGCCCAACTACTCCCGGCTCCAAGAGATCAAGCGCAAATACGATCCGGAGAATTTCTTCCACATGAATCAGAATATCCGGCCTTCATGAGTCGGCGCCGGCGCGTGGGCGAGAGGCAAGCTTACGCCAGCTTGACCTTCAACCTTCTCTCCCACGCCGGTTTCGTCCCGAAAACCTCCGCCAGGAAGTCGATGAAGACGCGCACGCGCGGCGGGGCGTGCTGGCTGTGCGGATAGAGAGCGTAGATGCCGTGGCTGGGTGGCGGATAGTCGGTCAACACCGGCACCAGCCTGCCGTCGTTCAGATCGTCGACGATCTCCCACAGCGACTTGAGCGCGAGGCCGTGGCCGGCGAGGCACCAGTCGCGCAGGGCCTCGCCGTTGTTGCTGTCCATGTTGCCGGAGACGCGCAGCGTGATCGGTCCGTCCGGCCCGCGCAGGGTCCAGCGATATTGCTTCGACCCGGGGAAGCGCAGCAGCAGGCAATTGTGGTCCAGCAGATCCTCCGGCACCTGCGGTGTGCCGCGGCGCTTCAGGTAGTCCGGCGAGGCCACGATCAGGCGGCGGTTGTTGGCCAGCTTGCGCACGATGGCGGTGGAATCCGACAGCTCCGCGATGCGGATCGCGAGGTCGATGCGCTCCTGGATCAGATCGATCAGCATGTCGGTGAGGTGCAGGCGCACCTGCATCTGCGGGTGGCGCTCCACGAATTGCGGGATGTGGGGCGCGATATGCAGCCGGCCGAACACAGACGGGACGGTCACCTTGATGGGACCGCGCGGTTCCGCCGTGATCGCGTCGAGCGAACTTTCCGCCTGCTCCAGTTCATTGAGGATGACGACGCAATGCTCGTAATAGTGTGAGCCGTCCTCGGTCAGGCTGACATGCCGGGTGGTGCGGTTGAGCAGGCGGGTCCCGACATCCTTTTCCAGCCGGGCGATCCGGTTGCTGACCACGGCGGCC